>Ga0214923_10002471_pt1 | contig 24567 bp, 13 predicted proteins | sample LL1510_MetaG_FD_177993 | JGI IMG/M metagenome (GOLD analysis project Ga0214923, IMG submission 177993) | Freshwater microbial communities from Lake Lanier, Atlanta, Georgia, United States - LL-1510 | ecosystem: Environmental > Aquatic > Freshwater > Lake | place: USA: Georgia | collected...
AGATTCAAACAGCAACATGAAGATCTGTGGCGCAGAGCGCTCGAGGCTGCGGGGGGAGACCCGGAAAAAGCAATGGAACTTCTCGCAAACATGATGGCAGAACAGCAGCGCGTTGCTGCTGCACCCGCTCATCATCGCGGCGCACCCGTTCCACGCCGGCACCATACCGGAGGAGGCGGTAGCGGACATCGCACCAGCGGAGGTGGAGGTCACCATCCGGGAGGGGGTGGTGGACATCGCGCCAGTCCGCGCCGTCCGTATCGCCGGGACGAGCCAACCCCGCCGCCGTACCGTGCGGCCGGTAGCGGCGTTCCCGCAGACACCTCATTACCTCCAGTCAGCGTTGCTGCGCCGGCTTCCGATGATCCAGCCGAACGCACGCGCGTCAGCGGGCTACAAACACAAGGCGGCACCTTACCCATTGTGCCGATGGAAGTCAGATTGGCGGCAAGAGATGCCGGACATGAACGCATTCTCACGATGGTCGCTGATCGCACCGGTGGCTCAGCCTATTCAGGACAGGTCGGCGTGTTCAACGTGGTTAGCGGACGATATGAGGGCGTCTACTCCGTCCATGGCGGCGGCAGAGGGCCAGAGGATCAGCGCAATGGCAACACGCCTTTCATTTCTGACCTGGATGCACATCCGCACCCGCTGATTCAGTCCGTCTCTACCGCACAAGTGCTCCATAATCATCGCGGCACCACCACAGGCGTTAATTTTGGCAACAGCATTCAACTCTATCCATCATCTCTTAACCCCACCCTACGCGTCCCTGGCCGTAACCTCGATGATGTCATGCTGCACCGAGACATGGGGGCAACGTCACTTGGCTGTGGCCATACCCCAGAAATCAACGCCCTTGTCGCCCAACTGGATCAACATAACCTCAGACGACCGCAATTGTTCATTTTCAATCCCGGCATTACCCGCGGTCCGCGAGATCAGGGGGCAATTCCTGCTGCGCCTGCAGCAGCACGACCCCATGCACCCGTCGTTGCTGCTGGCGGCACGATCCACTACATGCCTGGCGCACGAGTGACCCAAGACCCATCCAGACCATATTATGTATCCCTTGCCAGCAATGGTGCCGTCCTTGGTGGCAACATGATCACCCAACGCGCAGACCCAGCCTCCACCACAAAAGTTGCGGCGCTGCTGACCATGGCGGATATGGTGCGCAAAGGCGAGTTGCCTCGTAACTTCTTCCAGCAGAATCAAGCGGCCCTCGCCGACATGATACGCAGATCGGATAATGATCTTGCCAACGATTTTGGAGATTTTGCTGGCAACCTCATGAGGCAAGCCGGCCTCGCGCCGCCAGGCTCGGATAACGCTGCAGGCGCCCAGATTTTCATCAGGCGCATGAATCAGATGGCGGCAGAGCGTGGCTTCACCGGCACGAATTTCCACACGATAGACGGAATGAACCATCCCAATCACTATTCCACCGCGCTTGATAGTGCGCGTATGATGCAAGCCTTTGTGCGTGACTACCCTCAGCTCGCGCCGCTTGCCAGTTCTGCCCACAGCCGGACTGGTGGCTCTGCCTTTCACGGAGTTGGCGGCACGCTGTTTGGTAAGACAGGCACTGCTTTTGGCAATCATGGTCGCCCGGGAGCCAACAAATCCTGGATTGGGTCGGATGGGCACACCGCATATTCTGTGCTCGAAGCCAACCGCTTCGAATGGCTTTACTATGGAAGGCAGGCTGCGCAGCTTGCTGCTACAGGTCGGCATGCCCCCCCTATTGAATCGCCTGCGCCAGTCGCCGCAGCCCCTCATCGCGTAACACCGGGGCCGGTTGCCAGAGAAACAGGGCAGCCCCCAGGCGCGCCACAACGCCACGTCGTCGTGATCGATCTGGGACATGGGCATATCACAAACGATCGAGGCCAACCCGCCTGGGATAGAGGGGCTTTCCATGGCAACATCTCGGAGCGCGACCTCATCTCAGAATCAATGCACGCCTGGAAGGCGGCTTTCGCTAACCAGACGATTAATGGCAGAAGAGTAGAGGTTGTATTCACCAATACCGATCATCCAAGCCCTGATAATATTTCTGGCTTTGATCGCAACAATCCCGCACCAGACCGCTTTCAATTCCGCCATGATGCCGCACAACGTTTGGCCAATCAGCCCGGTGTCAGGGTAATCGGATTTATCTCTATTCATAATGATAGCGCAAATCAGGTTGGTGCTGCTTTTTATGCTCACCCAAACAACACGTCTCAAACCCTGACCTTCTTGAGCGATGTGGTACGGCAAGCGCACAACAACGCTGCTGTTGCTGGCACACCATGGGCCATTACAGATGCAAATCTGAGATCTCACAACACAACCATCATTCAACCCACTCCACTTACGAGACCGGGCATTCCGGCCGCACGCAGGCTAGACCGACCATTAACGGGCGTTCCCATGATGCTGATCGAAGGCGCGGGCGTGAGAAATCTGGCTGGAATGAGCCCTGAGCAACGGCAAGCTTATTATGCAGCTCAAGCCCGCGCGGTTGCTGGTGCTTATGTCGCCTCATGGCAGCAGCATTATATGGCTCCAGCGGTCACTTCTGGAATCGACCCGCACCACGTAACTCCAGCTCCCACGCTAGACGTGGTGCGTGCTCCTCAGCCAGAAGTGAATCACACGCTCACCCTTGCTGCCAACACTACTATCCCCGATACGGGCATCGTCATCTCTCCCGCACCAACGCCAGGATTGATGTTAAGGCCGACACCCGCCGCCGCAACCGAATCGCTGATTCATGAGGTTCGTGGTCCAAGCCTTGTCGAACATGGCCCCACTGCCTGGGGGCCTATCAATCAAGCAGCCGTTGATGAGTATCTACGTCGGCAGCAAGCTGCCTTACACGCGCTGTGGGGCCGTCCACGCAGTGACACGCGGCCTGTAGCCCCTGAGAAAATCGAACCAGAAAAACAGAAAATTGAGCCAGAAAAAACAGCGCCACCTGTTACCATCAAAGAGGCAACTATCCAGCCGCCCGCCAACGACACGTCGCTTGCTGCTCTTTTCTCATCAGAAATACCACGGATTGTTTTGGCATCTGCCGCTGCTGCTGCGCGGGATGCGGGTATCGTTCACAGCTCGTCAGACCATCGGGCCTCTGCCCCTTCGGGCACCCAAGTTCACCCAAGTCCCACTCCTGCATCTGTGAGGAGCGATGCTCCCACTCCAGCTCAAAGTGGTGGTAACACCCCTCTACCAGCTAGAAGACAGGAACCGGCGAGAGCTGTCGCATAACGTCTTATCCTTATCGTCCTTACAGAGTATCAAATTTTATCACGGTTGTGTGTGACGTTTTTAAGAAGTGTTCGTGACGGTTTGATGAAGGCATCTAATCCGCTGCCTCAATACATGATTAATTGTAGTAAAGCGGCACCTAGCAACAACACCTCTTGATTTTGAGCACAGGACAGCCTAACAAGCTGTTTATACAGCGTAGTCCCCTATATGATGTCCGGCGCCTGCCTGTCGGTGGTTGATCAATCGACAATCATTTCACAGATACTCCTTGCCTTTACCTCATAACCTTCTAGGGTGCGCATGAGATTTATCCGGTACCGGCCAAGCGGTGCCCATCTGGATCGCATACACAAGCCCAAAAACCACCTTGGATTTGAACCAATCACATTTCACGCAGGAGACACCACCATGGCCGGTAAAAACATTAGCGGTACCCAATATGACGACGTTATCGTATCCACGTCAGCGCAAGCAGGATATAAAAAAGGTGGCAAATTCACCCAAGACGTTAAAAACCAAAGCACAGCCGACGCCGATACTATCTCGTCTGGCAACGGTCAGGACTATATTGATGGCGCGGGCGGTAATGACTCTATTTCCGGCGGCAATGGGATTGACACCATCTATGGTGGCAGCGGCCACGATGTCATCTGGGGTGATGCCAAAGATGCGCTGGATACCGGTAATGGTCAGGACCTGCTGTTTGGCGGCGATGGAAATGACAGCATCAGCGGCGGCAATGGCGAAGATGCGCTGCAAGGCGATAGCGGTGCGGATGCACTGACAGGCGGCAACGGGAGTGACCGTTTCGTTTACAAATTGGCAGGTGATTCTGCGGCAGTTGCTGGCGCCTGGAGCGCGGCAAGCGGTGACAGCATCACGGACTTTGTGCGCGGCAGCGATAAAATCGACGTTTCCGGTGTAGCGCTGACCAATGGTGGCATCATGCTGCAATGGTCTGGCAACGCTCCTTCTGCGTTCGGTCTGTGGACCGGCACCAGCAGCGGTGCGTCTTATGTCTATGCCGACACCGATGGCGATGGTGTGGCCAACATGGCCATTAAAGTCAACGGCACCGGTGCCTTCGCGCCCAACAGTTTCATTGGTGTCAATGTGGCACCCATTGCAGGGAATGACACGGGTAGCGCAGTGGAAGCGGGTATTGCAGCAGGTTCTGACGCAACCGGCAACGTGCTGGGCAATGATACCGACTATGATGCGAATGCGCTGTCTGTTTCTGCCATTCGCACCGGCATTGAAGCGGGCGTGGGCACGGCAGGAACTGTCGGCTCTGGTCTGGCGGGCCAATATGGCGCGCTGACGCTGAACGCCAACGGCTCTTATACCTATCAGGTGGATAATGTGAACACGGCCGTCAATGCGCTCAATGGCAGCCAAACCCTGACCGATTCATTCACCTACACGATCAGCGATGGTCGTGGCGGTTTTGACAAAGCAACCCTGACCGTTACCATCACCGGCGCCAACGATGCGCCTGTTCTGGATTCAAACGGCGGTGGTGATACCGCTTCTTTGAGCATTGATGAAAATACGACCGCTGTTGCCACCGTGCACGGCAATGATGTCGATAATGGCGCAGTGCTCAGCTATGCCATCACGGGTGGTGCAGATCAGCTCGCTTTTGCGATTGATTCTGTAACGGGCGCATTGTCATTTGCCAGCGCTCCAAATGCAGAAGCGCTTACCGACTCAGACAGCAACGGCTCCTATCAAGTGACCGTTGGGGTGTCTGATGGTCTGGGTGGCGTTGATTCGCAAACACTCACCGTTACCGTGAATGATGTGGATGAATTTGATGTCACCGCTCCGGTGGACACCGATGCCGCATCAGATGCCGTGAACGAAAATGCGATTGTGGGCACGCTGGTTGGCATTACCGCCGCTGCTTCAGATGCAGATGCAACCACCAATGCCGTCACCTACAGCCTGAGCAATAATGCAGGCGGCGCCTTCGCGATTGATACCAATACCGGCATCGTGTCTGTGGCAGGTGCCATTGACCGCGAAGCAACGGCTTCTTTGGGCATCACCGTGCGTGCAACATCTGCTGATGGCTCCACAGCCGACACCAACTACACCGTTACCGTGAATAACCTGAACGACAATGCACCGGTGATTACCTCTGGCGCATCGGCTTCGGTTGCCGAAAACACCTCGACCAGCACCGTCGTGTATGATGGGGCTGCAAATGATGCCGATGGCAGCAGCCTGACTTATTCTTTGACCGGAACAGATGCGGCACGCTTCTCTATTAACGGCAGCAACGGGGATGTAACCTTTTTGGCTTCACCAAACTTCGAAGCTCCAACCGATGCTGGCGCTAATAACGTGTATGACATTGTGCTGAACGTGAATGATGGCGTGGCAAACACGACCAAAGCCGTATCCATTACTGTAACAGACGTGGTTGAAGTGGTGGATAGCAACAACAACGACACCGTTGGCAGCGGCTTGCCCCAAAACACCTCATCCACGAGCGGCAATGACACACTGGTGGGCTCTTCTTCTGCAGATAGCATTGCCGGCGGCAATGGTGCGGATACGATCTATGGTGGTGATGGCGCAGACACGCTGGATGGCGGCAACGGTAATGACGTCATCTATGGTCAAGGCGGCAACGATAGTCTGGCTGGTGGTCCTGCCGATGACACGATCTACGGCGGTTCTGGTAACGACACCGTTTCGGATGCTAATGGCGTTAACTTCCTGTATGGCGGCGATGGCAACGACAGCATCGTGGGTGGATCAGGTGTTGATCGCATTTACGGTGGCTTCGGTGCTGACACGCTGACAGGCGCCAACGGCAACGACGTGTTCGTGTATCAGAACACGCTCGATAGTGGCGACAGAATCACTGACTTCGTGCATCTGGCAGATAAAATCGACCTGTCCGCCATTGATGCCAACAGCAATGTCGCGGGCGATCAGGCATTTACGTTCAATGCCGCTCAAACCGCTGCCATTTTTGCGAATCAGGTAACGTGGATTCAGTCGGCGGGGAACACGGTGATCAGTCTGGATGTAACCGGCGATAGCTCGGCAGACTTCACCATTACCCTGACGGGCAATATCGGCCTGACGTCTGCGGACTTTGTGCTGTAACAACGTAATCTTTGGGGTGCTGGGGAAAAACCAGCACCCCATTTCCACATCAACCACTTCGCTTCTGAGTTACCGTAACGCTGTATTCTGGAATCAGCCTTGCAGAATGCTTGGGTTATTTCCTTGCGCTCACATCGCAGCCAACGGATTGACCGTCTCCCACCTTGCCCTGATGCGCAGGTGCAGTCACTTGCACGGCAAAGCGCGAAAGCTTGGCCCGATCAAACGCAAACTGCTCCTGCTGGCTGGGAATCAAACTATCAATCAGTTTGATGCCATAATCGGCCGCCTGCGCGTTTTTCCATCCCGGCAACTCAAATACAGCGCTACCTTTGCCAATCGTGCAGCAATCATAAAGCTGCTCACACGCCATATCCGTCACTGCGATCACCCCGGAAGATAGTTGCTCCCACACCGCTTCTGCTTCCTGTTTATGCGCATCCACCATGCGAAATAAGTCCGTATTACTCATTGGCCTTAACCGTGAGTAAGAAGATTCCCCGCGAAATGCGGTTGGCCGCATCATATCTGCACCATACTTCATGGCAATTTTTAACCACCCCAGATCTCTCATGCCCAAATCACCCGCCAGCATGTAGACATTATCTCCGGCGCTATCTGTCAGGGTGTTACTGTCGGGGTTAGCGCCAACCTTCAGCAGCCTCTCCATCCAATAAATTGGAGCTCCGGTACGTTCATCTTTTGGGCAAAGCGGCGTTCGTTCAAACCCATCTCCATCTCGAGGTCGCGCATCATGATTCTTGGAATCCTTAAATGCAGCCGCCTTAAGCAATATCCCCGACTCTTTTACTGCCTTTACAAAATCCGGACGCCGGCACAGCACATCAAACAGTTCAAACGCATTTTCATGAATGGTTTTTTCCAATACATATTCCGGATACTTACCACAATGATTACGAATCGCCTCATCATACACCATCAACGCATCTTGTGTTCCGTAATGTGTTGCTGCATGCATCACCAAATCAATCCAGCTATTCGCCAAAAACCCCGGAGGATAGCCTAACTTTAACAGATGCAGCAGAACATCCCTGCATAATCCATCCGATGCCAGACCGACTGCATTTTTATGTGGTTTCCACAGCATGTCTGCACCGAATTTTTCAGATACATCTTTAAGGTCTGCCCCTGCTGCAATCAGCGGATCGATGGCATAATCATGGTTGTACTTAGCCGCCAAATGCAGCAACGACATCTGAAACTCACCTACATTCTTTTGATAAAATGTGAACCTGATGGTTGCCAGTTGTGGATGTTCTTTGAGTAATTGCAAAAAGCGCGCCTGTGTTCCGTGATTGGGTTTTCTAGGATCGTGATATACATCCAGCAGGCCTGCTGCTTCCTTGGCGGCTTCACGCAGCTTAGGCGTTAATTGATCTGCGCCATTGAGCTCAGCAATAGAGAAATTAGTGCTCATTTGCGCTCCACGATCTGAGCCGCGTCCAATTTCCCATCATGCGCAGGTGCAGTCACTTGCGCGGCAAAGCGCGTGAGCTTGGCCCGATCAAACGCAAACTGCTCCTGCTGACTGGGAATCAAACCATCAATCAGCTTGATGCCATAATCGGCCGCCTGCGGTGTGCGCCAATGGGGTTGCGTAAACAGCTCCTGAGCGCGCCCAACGTTGCAGATGGCGTAGATGTCTTCTACCTTCAACGCCATGGGGTCTGCGTCACTGCGCAGCACGCGATCTGCTACAGCCTGCCCCGCTGCATAATATCGCTCCACCAGCGCGGCAATCATTGGATATTGATCTTTGAACTCAGCGACTAACTCTCTCACAGTGGGGTCTTGACGTAACAGTGCGTGCGTTTGTACTAACTGCAGGTTAGAACCAAATTTCAGAAATGTTTCCACGGCAACGATATTAGGCTTCGTGACTGTAAAATACGCTACCGGCGAGCGTTGCACGATGTCTCTGCCCACAGCAACATCTTCCTGATGATCCACATTCAACCCCTGTCTTAGCAGCAATTCAACCCATGAGGGGGCGTTGGGATCACGCGGGTCTTTGTCGTCATCCTTCTTTGGGGAGCGGTTATATTCGTCTTTTTTTGCTGCTTCACGAATATATTCAGCATCTTCGTAAGCATGTTTTCCCAACACAAAATGGGAATCTTTCAGGAAAATCTTTGCATCCTCAAAATGATTATTTGTGATGGCCCCCCACATGATGTGCGCCGGCTCAAACGATTCTTCCTGCGCATCCAATGCCGCCATCAGCCGCGTCATCGGGCGAGCCAATCCTCCACGCAACGCCATACCAGCCAATATATCTTTCCACTGATTATTGAATTCGACCGCAAGCCCATCTTCAGAGCGATATCCCATATCATACAGGGCCAATATGGCATCAATGCTTTCATTTTCCCGTGCTAAATCCACCGGTTTTATGCCTGGCGCCCACCGGTAATCGTCTGATGGCCTGTCGTTTGTAATCTCAGCCAGCAAGTCATCCCCTGAAGCTTTCAGGGCCTGCAACGCAAACACATGATTATGATACGCCGCCAGATGCGATAAAGTCAGAACAGGCCAAGTCTCAGGGTCTTCCAGCGTTTTATCACCATCTTCAAAATGCGTGTGGAATCGACACCGAGCCAGAGCGCTGTTTGGAAAACGTTTGATCAACGCTTCCAGCTGCTGACGTTGTGGTTCTTCGATATGGGCATGGTTCAGCAGATGAAACGCCTCTGTTGCGGCTTCCTCAATCCCGACCGGAGCCGGTTCTCCAACAGCAGAAATATCCACTGATTGTAAAGTCAGTGTTGATTGCCTTGTGGGTTGAAGTGCGGGTGTTGTCATGTATCACCTCTCACACGCTCGGTGTCCCCCACCTTGCCCTGATGCGCAGGTGCCGTCACTTGCGCGGCAAAGCGCGAGAGCTTGGCCCGATCAAACACGCATAACTCCTGTAGATATGGCGCCATCTTATGATCCATAAGGGCACCAGCATGCGCCGCCGCATCGGGCTGTTTCCACGCCTTATCGCCAAACATTTCACCTGCCTTGCCAATGGTGGCCCATTGATAAAGATGTTCTAAAGTCACATCCATTGGCGTTAATTTTCCAGATATGAATGACTCCCAGCTTTGCGTGGCGGTTCGCCATCGAGACTGCCATTCTTTATCAAACACGCTCATCATCGCGGCTGACAAATCGCTACCGCCGGGCACTCTGCGCGCAATGAAATCATCCGCCTGCTCACGGAATGAACGCCCGCCGATTGGCAATGTCATATCCGCGCCAGAATCCAGCAACGTCTTAAATCCCACCATGTCATGCTTGGTATAAGCGATGTACAGCGGTGTAAATCCTTTGTTGTTGGCTACATTGGGGTTAGCTCCCCGATCAATCAGTGCTTTTAATGCCCAAGCCGGTGCCTTGAAGAGCGGCGTGTCACCATCGATATTCCTGAGCTCCAGATTCACATCGTCGCGCTCAAGCAACGCATGGAACACATTGGGCGTATCGTAAGTCAGCGTGGCATGTAGCGGACTAGTTCTACGATTCCGGCTCTGGTAGTTGATGCCGATCCCCGCCTCCACCAGCAGCAATGCCGCCTGTTCATGGTGATGGCGAATGGCCTGCAGCAATGCCGTATCCATTCGCATGTCTGGCGTGCTATACGCCATCATATCCGTCTGTAGCATCAGGCGGATTGCCGGTGCACACCCGCTATGCGCGGCCTGAAACAGCAAGGTTCCCTTCGGGTCAAAGGTGCCGATGCTAGACCACAAATCCACCAGACAGGGCTTGCCAGCAATGAGTGCTTCAAGTTCTGCCTCGCGCTCATACTCAGAATGATCCTGCCATTGAGAAATCATGGTATACACGCGGCCTGTGGCCTCTTTCACCGCATCTGGGTCAAGGCCATATTGCCGAACCTTGGCCTTCATGGGGGCGCTCATCACATATTGACTCATGTGTCGCTCCGATCACGCGAGGCGGAACTCACGGTTCCGCCATGCGATGCAGATTTAACTGCCGAACTGAATGGCGCCAGCTTTGCTCTGGCAAATGCCAGATTCTCCTGTTGGACAGGAATCAGATCATCAATCAGATCCAGCGCGTGATTGGCTGCTTTTGGTTCCTTCCAGCATGGGTTGGCGAATATCTCATTTGCTTTACCAATCGTGCAAAACAGATAAATCTGATCTTTAGTCAGCGCCATCGGGTCTGGTGCAGACGCGTAGGCCTCCCAGGCATCGCTGGCCTGCTCAAAATGCGCTTGCAACAGGCGGATTGCATCAACCGTTTTATCATTCTTAAATGATACCACATACCCCATCACACTATCGGATGGGTGCAACGGCTCTGGCAGCATCAGATTAGCGCCATACGCCAGCAATCCTTTTATCGCGGTCAGATCAACGGCGTGGAGCGAGTAGTACGTCAACGGATTGGTCACTGAGCGTGCACCCCCGCCCATTGGACGCAGCGACGTTTCAACAGAATCGGGGTTGGCGCCATTCTTGAGAATAAATTCCAACCAAGAGGGTGAATTAGGATATGCCTTCCTCAGGCTTTGTTTATCGGTTTGTTCACCACGATTGCAGACATCTTGCGCTACCGCTTCCCGCATGGCCGTAGCACTGATTTCAGCATCCAGCTTAAAGCGTGGATCAGCAAACAGCGTGTTTGCGCTTTCGAAATCATTGCGACCAATCGCCACCTTAGTCACATAATCCAGACTCACAAAACCTGACGTGTGATCATTTATCAACGTCAGCATCTCCAGCGCTTCCTTGGCTGCCTTGTCGTGAATCATGGTTTCAACAATGTCATCCCACTCCAGCGTTTGTTCATCATGCTCGGTGAACTGACCATGCCGCATCAACGACAACAGCACACGCCACGAGCCATTATCACGCGCCACATCCACCGGTAGATTGCCATGCATCCAGCCACGGTCAAAAACCTTATCCTGCGGGTCCAGACTAAGAATGGTCGCTGCCAAATCTGCCCCCGCATCTTTCAACGGATGAAATGCAAACCCCTGATCCAGCCGTGCCGCCACATGCAACAGTGTCACTTGTGGATGCATGATATCTGCATTGCTTTCGGTTATGTCTTCCTCCACGGCGAGGTTGACGCGGCAGCGCGCAATCGCTGGAAAATCTTTTAACAATGCGGCAAATCGCTCCTGCTGTGATGGCGTCACTTCTTCACGCGGATGAGTGAGAATATCACATGCCTCACGTGCAGCCGCTTCCAATCCATCCGGCAGCGGTGTTGGCAAAGAAGCCTGATCCAACGAGGTAAGGGTGATGCGCTCGGTCACGACTCACCTCCCTTTGCGCGTTGCGCCGGAGGATTGACCGCGCCAGCGGTGACAACAGATAGCACATTGGGTTTTGGAGCGACATAGGCCAGAAACCGCTGCCGCGCGATGCTAATATCCAGCCCCTGCTGCAATGGCTCAGGCAATTGATCGATCAGCGCGACCGCATGTTTCTCTGCGCCACGCCATGCCATCGGCTTCAGATAGTCGCCTCCTAACCCAAGCGCCAGGATGTCTTTTAAATCGGCGACCGTTGCCGCAGCAGGATTCCAGGCCGATGCCTGACCTTTCATGAATGGATCTAATTTATCTCGCCATTGTGCTTGCGCGGCGGTCAGCGCTTCATTATACAGTTCTGCGCAATAGGCAATCCGATGCTCACCATCGCTTTTTGGTTCTCTGCCGCTACCAAATACCGGCACAATTGGCTCTGGACCAACCGGCTTTGCCCCACGCTCCAGCAGCCATTCCAGTTGTCGCACTTTACCGGACTCCGCCATACTGCGCACAAAGGAATAAAAGCCGCCGCGTTCTTGAACGGTTGGCTCTGTAAACTTCTCCAGCGGTGCGCCGCATTCCACCAGCGCGTCGGCAATCGCCAATGGTTTGTCACGGTCCTTTTCGTGCAGACTATCGAGATATTGCTGCTGTAGCGCCAATTTCAAATCATTGTACCCTGGCGTCAGACCATATTCATGCAGCAGGTGAATCGCCTCTGCACCTTTGGATTCATTTTCAATGGCCGCAACCAAGGTGGGGTGCTCCATCAGTTTTGGCGTGCTTTCCAGCCGACCATCCACCTTGGCATGCCCTTGCTTGAGCAGCCAGCGTGCATTATCAATGGCTCCATATTTAATGGCCGTTACCAGCGGAGTGCCTTCCACCCGCAAATGTTCGTCCTCTTCGGCTTTCTGGGGACAAAGATCAACCGGAACTCCCACCTGATTGACCAGCGTGGATAGCAACAGCGATGCATCACGCCGAGACATCGCAATTTCATGTAACAAGGTATAGTCTCTAACGTTATCATTAGCGGTACGCGCCCGATCGTCAACCGAGCGATAGACCGCGTTGAAATCCACCAGACAGGGCTTTGCGCTCACCAATTCATCGAATGTTTTAAGCTCCAACGCCTCATGGGCTTCTATTTCGGCAAGATCCTCTGCCGTTGGCTTATGCCTTGGATCATTGAGCATCGCCTGTGCGCCCAGATAATTATTCGCCGCCTCAAACGCTCGTTCGGTCGCTTCTGCCACCTCCTCTTTGGTATAGATACGCTGCGTAAGCGGTGGTTTCAATGTCTTCCAGTAATCACTCAAAATGTAACGCGACTCTTCCTGCTCGAACATCATGAGGACTTCCTTTCTGTTGCTTGAGCAGCGGTTGCCGCACGCCCCTGCGGCTGACCCTGTGTGACGTGAGAAGGTGGCGATGCCGCCCATTCTATGCGCGAAGTATCAATCGCCACTTCTTCTTTCAAATAGGAGGGCAGCTTCTCAATTAACGCCAGCGCATGCGTTGCCGCTTCTGGCGATTGCCGCCACACCGGATGCGAAAATAGATCCTGCAGATGGCCCGATTGCGAGATATGACGTACCTGTTCATCGCTGATCGCACAGACTTCATTGATCGCAGCACGCGGCGTAGCAATCGCCAGATCACATTGTCGTTTCACGCGGTTCCATTCGAAGCTCACATCGTCATAATAGCGGCGCAACGTATCTGCAAACTGGCGCGCTTCTGCGCTATATGGTAGCGTTTCAATGGATTGCAGTGCACTGGGAACAGGACCAATCTCTCCATCACCAAAGTTTTTTATCAACTGACGTGTCAAATCTTCATGTGTGCGCAGCGCCAGATTCAGCAAAGGCGGGTCCACCTTTTGTACGGCTAATGCCAGCAGATTATAGCCATATTCCCACGCATGTTCCGTTGATGCCGACCGCATCAACGATGGAAACAAAAAGGGATGATCCGGATTATCATTCACCAACAACCGCACATTCGATGCCAGCAAATCTGTGACATGCGCTTTGATGGAATCTCTGAGCAATCCTTTATCAAGTGCACGTCCCAACAGGAAATCAAAGCAGCGTCCTGCCGATAAGATGCTTGCTGAATCCATCTCATTGAGCGCCTCCTCTTCAGTGACATTAGTCACCTGCTTATCCATTTCGCACAAAAGAACCTTATAGAATTCTGCGTGATCCGCTCTTAGCGTATCCTCAAATATCTGCGTGTTATTTCTGCGCCAACGTTTGGCATCAACTCCCGTATTCAAACAAGAAATCTGTGCACCCAGATGGTAGAGGTCCGTTGCGATATCGAACTTCTTTTCCTCAATCGCAAGATCAATAGCGTTGCGCCTGCGAAACACTTTCTCAATCACGCCATACGCGCGGGCATTCACCTCTGCGCCCGCCGCGACCAGTGGTTTAATTGCACACCGGTGGTCATGCGTTACCGCCAAATCCAACAGCGGCACCTCTGTTTGCTCACCTCTCCGCTCCACCCGTACATAACAGCACGCCACCGTTCCCGCCGGATGACTCTGCAGAATCTCTTGTAACCGATGTTGGTCTGCTGCTGCCATCGGATGCACTGTTTTTTGTAGAATGAACAGTACTTCTGCTGCCGCTTCTTGAATGCGTTCTTTTTTAACACGATCCGAATCACTGCCACCCATTGCCTGCAGTTTTTCTGCAAGATCGGTCACATGTTTCAGCGATATGCTATTCTTCTGCGATGTCACGCATCCCCCGTTTATGCACCTAGGTTTGTGCCCATAAATGGGCACCCTTACACTATCGCATGGGGGCATGACATCCGCATGACAGAATCATGATGATTTGATGACAATCATATCCGCATCAATTGATATATAATGATTTTATGGCTATTACCGCTGCCGCGTCTGCGCCGCATCCTGCGTTGCCACCGTCGATCCCGCAATGCGGTTTTGTGGCGGGGTGGCCTGCGCCAGAATCTCCAATGCACGAATCGAAATCGCGGCACTCTCCCGCACCTGAAGCGGCAGCTCGCTTAGCAGAGAGGAGGCGTGCTGCGCTTGCCCTTCCCACCATTCTTTCTTCAATGCTTCCGATAGCCTGTCCACGCTGTAGAGGTGTTTAATATGTTCCGGCTTAAGCATTTGCGTGGTCAATGTTCCTTCTTCTGGTGTTCTGCCTTCTTTTTGTGCCTGCATGCCACGTTGCAAGCGGTCCCAGGTCGCTTCAGCTTCTTTAAAATAATTGCCAAACAACGCTTCCGTTGAGAATTTTTCACGCATGTATGGCTCTACAATCAGTCCCGCCCGAATGAGATGCCGTGCCTTGGCTTCATTGAGCACTGGAGACCAATCGGCATCCATCGGCTTGTGACGAAAATCGCGTTGCAGCACTTCATACATCTCTTCTGCCCAAGGCGATTTGCCAAGGTCAATGGGATAGGGATTATCGGGATTGAGTAGCAGCCCTAACTTGGCAGCAGAGCCAGATTTGAGAGCCAACCATAAAATTGTGTGTTCTTCGCCATTGGTTTCCGGTGGTACATTGGCCTTCACCGAAGGGTCCAGCGCACGAATCACCATGCTCAGCAATTCAGAATCCAATCCCTGCCGCGCAAACATCATCACAAAATGGCCAAACGGCACACCTTTTTTGCCCACCATGGCATGCACATCCACCCAACCCGCATCAAGGTAACGGCGTGTGGTCTGATAATAATCCGGATCACGCTTGCTGCGTGGGTCAGAAATCAGGGTGTGTGCCAAGCGCCCCGTCACGGTGGCCATCTTGATTTCATCGGCTTGAATTTCAGCGGCGATGCGCGGCTCATCGAAGAGATAGCCTTCTGCCAATGCCCGTTTATTCACTTCTATACGAACATGCTGCTTAGCCTGCTCGCTAAGCTGAATGGTAACCTTGGTGCGGCCTGCTGCCATGCCATGCGCCCCTTGTAGCCGCTACGCAGGTGCCTGCCAATAGACCGTCTTTGCATACGGACATGATGCCAGCAGATATTTAATCAACGCTAGCGTAAGACCGGCTTGTGCCCGCACCAGAATTTCATCTCCACCCTCTTCCAACACCTCGCGGAATGCGTCCAGCGAATTCACCACTTCCACCTCATCATCGGTGGCCAGATAGTCGGCATGCCAAACTTCGCTCACAGCATAAATAACCGAAAGCGACTCCCAGGCTAAGGGCTGACGCATGCATTCATGGCGCGCCGCCACCCGTAACATCTGGTTTGCCAGCTTAGTCCGTTCATCATCAGACAGATTAGCCAGTGCCGCTGTCATCGATTGTTCATTCGGGATCACTAATTTCATAACCACTCCTTATGCCTTGCCCACATCCGCCGCTGCTGGAACCTGCTTGGCAAAATCTGCCCAAGACATCCCAACCGCCTGCTGCGACGCACGCATCGCTCCATTGTCTTTTTCATAATATTTTTCGTTGCAGATGCCTTGTGCAATATTGGCAATCCGCGCCTCAGACATCCTCTCATGCTCCGGTTTCTGGGCATCGGGCGCAGATGAGCGCGGTACATTATGAAACCCCGCTTCGGTATTGCGGGTAATCATTGCCATCACCAGCCCTGCCACCAGCCCCTTTGATTGTGTCTCCTTATATTTGGAATCTTCGCGCAGATCCTTCACCTCATCACCTACAGTGACCTTCTGCAGATTCTGCCGTGCCTTCGCAACCACAGCCGCCAGTGTATCTTTTGCTGTTTCTGCTGCCTTATCGTCGTGAATGCAGACATAGGTAATGCCTTTCTCGGCCAGCAACTTCTTCTGACCCTCATCTAACGCCGCCTGCCCGACAATCAGTGTCGTATTCTCCAGTTTGGATGCATCACCCTTGTTGGGATTGAACACATTAAATACCTGAAGATAATCATGCGCAGTCGCTTCCGTTTGTCCTTTAGGTGCATACCGTGTCTCCACCTGCGTGTAAGACAGGCGGCTGGGATCCGTTCCCGTGAGAATCTGATGACCGACCACATCAATATCCATATGAGCCCGAACAGCGTTACGATTCAGCACATCCTGCGTGGTCAAGGCTTGCAGCTGTGCCACCGTATCATTGGCCGTCATCAAATCAGTCAGCACGGCTTTGCTGGTGCGCAGATTGCGTTCATCCACCAACAATCCCGAGCTTTCTACAAGCGTTGTTGGCTTCACCTCCAGCCAGACTTTACCGGCATCTTTTCCTTGCTGGGCGTCGTTTCGCACAGCATCCACCGTAATCAGTTGGCGTATCGCCGGGGGCAGTCCTGATTGCTGCGCATCCAAGTCTACCCGCAGTTTCTTTTCCTGCTCCAGCAATTGATCAAGCGCCTTGTCCACCATGTGAATACTTACCGCACCATCGCTGATTTCAACGCCGGGATATTTCGCACGCAGCGTGTCCAGCATCAATTTTTGCAACGGTTCCAGCACGGCTTTGTCACGGCTGATCTGCCCGCAATTGAGCAGTTCGGGGACGATTTGTGTGCGCGCATTTTCAACACCGGCAATCTGCTCATTTCCAGCCGGCTGATAGCCATGCGCCTTGAGTTGTTCTAGATTGATCAGACGATGTTCAAACATCAGTCGATAGGCTGCCTCACGCATCTGCGGCGCAGACGCGTAAGAGGTATCAATAAGATGCTCAATTTCTTGAATCAGCCGCGTGCCAAAATTTGCCGCAGTCGTAACTGGCGCAGAAAAATCGCCGCGCAATACCGCATCACGAGATGCCGTTACGCTAGCACCGCCTTTGGGTGGCTCATACGCGGATGCAACCAACTTGTTGATTAAGCGCAAGCTGATTTCTGGCATCGAAGTGCGGTGCGTCGTGACATACGGATCATCACTTGAACGCTGCGCCGCATCCCAACTCACAAAGAATTTTGCCAGATGTGTGGTTGCTGCATGCGTACGCTGCCATTGCTCCAAACGTTTTACAAAATCTGGCGGTGTCCGTGTTTGTTCCTCTGCGGACAGACCCTGCATCAACCGCTTCATCAAGAGCTGACCGAACTCTTCTCGGGTTTGTTCGTTTACACCATAGGTTTCTTTGGTGGCTTCATACATCGTGTTGATAGGAAGACCGGCAATACGTTGTTCCAGGCGATGTTGCCAATCCGCGGCGTCAGGCTCTTTAGTGTTAAACGTCTTCACACGAGATAACAATGCAGGCGGTAATTCACGTGCTTCTGGTTCACGCTCTGGATCGTTACCGGTTAAGACAAACATCACATGCTTCAAATCATCATAGGTAAAACGATGCTTGTCTCCATTGACCCCTTGGATCTCAACATGATCGCCAGGACGCATGGCACCGCCCACCAACTCCCAGAAATTCTGCAAACGGCTACCAAAATGGTGATAGCGGTTGAACTCATCCAACACGACCATCACTTTCTTTCTTGGTCTTCCTGCTTTTCTTGCTGCATTCGCTTCTGCTTTTGCTTCTAGCAGTGCATTCAATAGCACCCCATTCTTCTGGTGCACCCCAAGCAATGAAGCGCCTTTTTGTGGTTCATAATGCCCCAGCACTTCATATAAGCTGCTCATGCGCTCTTTGAAGTCTTTGCGACGCACATCATGAGAAACCTCAATTTCTCCTCCTTTTTTATCGCGATCCATGAAGCCAAGCGCACTGACATTGATACAATTGCGCTCAGGGTCGTACACGCCATTTGGCTCATCATTCGCGCCCTTGATATGGCGCAGTTCCTGTGCCAGCGTTGGGCCTTTCCTCTCATCGGCCAGCAGCATGTTGAGCTTTTCGATAATGTCGCCTGAGCCTTTATCATTCTCAAATGTCTCGGTTACCACCAGCTGATCAAGATCGCCACCACCCGATCCAGAACCAATGAAGACTGGCTTATATCCAAACGTCTTGGCTATTACCAAAGGCAGCACCGTCTTACCCATACCCGGATGGCTTTGCACATATAGCAGGTTTGAGCGCTGAGAACCTGTTTCTGCTTTCTTGTCTTCCATTCCGCTCCACAGCAGAATGTCGTCAAAGACATGGTGAATGGCAGGAATGGGGTTGCTGCGACACAGCTCGCCAACAACATAATCCGCACCAGTGTTGTGCGTTACTTTCCGCCAATGCGGAAACACACCCATCCCAGTTTTGGTGGCAAGCGGAAAGAGATCCGGATCCTTCAGAACCTCACCCAGAGACTCTAGGACTGGTGGTTTCTCCTTCAATGCTTTGCGTCTTGTGCCTCCACTTGTGCCTGTTTTACCCTTGCTCATAACATTCCCCTTTGGTTCTGGTGTTTCATGCGATGCCTGCTCTGGATGCAGCGACGCCGCCTTGTTGCTTGGCCATTTCTTTTATAAACGGTCCGATATCGATATTGGATGCTCTGCAAAAATCACGGAATGATCGATCTGACTCCTGCTTGAAATTGGCCTGTGTGAGCGACCACGGTTTGCCTTGTGAAAAATCGCCTCTCTGGAATTTCCCCAACGTTTTCTGCGCCCAATCCGCCACCTTCAGCGTAATGTCTTTGCCTGCTGCGATTTCCTGACAAACGGGCTTTTGGTGAGGGTGCTTCAATTTGGTTTGTGCTTCCACCAACTCACGATGCAACACAGAATCTTTACCCTCTGTCAGAATCGTATCGAATGTCAGCGGCGCCAGCCCATTGAGCATTCCTGCATAGTTAATGCTTTCACCATAAAGCCCACCATCAGAGACTACCAACGCATGAGCCGGCCCGCGCAACCCTCTTTGGTTTACATCGCCGCTTTTACCTTGTGAAAAATGATAGAGCATCCCTGCAATGGATGGCGCCAGCTCTGTGCCGCCATGCAGCCCTTTCATAAATTCTCCGCTGATTGCTCTATCCAGCAATCCATCTACCACTGCTTCATTGCTCTCCGGTGTAGCCAAGACAGTAGGCACCTGATTTCCCCACAGCGTAATGTAAACACCAAAGCCACCTTTTTCGCCTTTGTGGAGTAATTCACCTGCTTTCTTTCCAGCATCGCGCATCAGTGCTGCTGTTTTCAGGGCGTATTCGAGACGGCTTCCTTTGCCAACCCCCATGCTGCCCGATGAATCCACCATCAGATACAAATCTCCGGGCGTTTCCACTTTCACTTCTTTCACTCTGCGCACGATTCGTGCATCTGCCATGGTTGCATCCCCTACGCCTAACCGTGTGACAAGGCGCTTGGCCGCTTGCGGCGAATAGCGTTCATGAATATGCTCTGGCTGCATGGAGGTAGGATCACGCTCTAACCCCGCATTCCAGTTTGGAAACTGGCGGGCAATTTTAGCTAGGCAATCTGCCACTTCATGCACCGCCGCTTTATATTCCCCGGATGCACGCAACTCTTTTAATGAACGGCCATCGCCCAATTGCAATGCTGCCAGCGCGCTTCCCGCTGCGCCTGCACCGCCTGTACCCGGCGAGCTGTTGCCTGCAACGGGAGCCTGTCCTGCCTGCGGACTTTTGGTCCTACCACCCGGACCACCAGTGCCGTCATCGTTGAAGTGGCGGCCTTGCAGGTCTTTCATGCTGCGACCATTGCCCACGCCGTCTTTATCGGGTATGCCTGCTCCTGGCTGTGTGCCGGGTTCATCGGGAATGGAGCCATTCACCGGCCCATCTGCACCATTGACCTGAATAGGAATACCGCTACCAGCGCCGCCACCGGGAGCCGGTGCACCACCACGCTGTCCGTTGGCCGCTGCCTGCGCTGCTTTTTGTAACTGATCGAGCTGCTGTTCCAAATCTTCTTCTTTGAATTGCGTAATCGCCTGTTCAATATAGTCGTCGAGATAATCCCGAAACAGCGCTTCGATGGCATCATTGCGTACGGCACAGGTTGTTTGACACAACTCGCGATATTGCCGATCACCAAGCCCGCGATTATCAGGCCATGGATGGCTGATCGCAATCTCATCCAGCCGATGCTTCATATGCTGATAGGCGCGCTCGGGCGACCAGTCTGGATGATCTTTATGTTTGATGGCACGAATATCCACCCCCAGATCCTGCCAGTGCGCGGGAGAATCTTCTGCCAAACCATTGCGCAAAAAGAACGCCATATTCATCGCATGACTGATGCTTTCCAGCTTGGCGGAGGGGTCTTCCGGTACTTTTGGCTCAATCGCTTTCTGGCCGGTGACATAAAGTCCGGTGCCTGCAATAAGCGCACTGATCACATTGATCGAATGATCCAGATAGTAGTGATATGGCTCCAGCTTATGATGACGCAACTCGCTCAAACCCTGATTGCACATATTATCTTCGATGGCATTCCACAGCCCATGACGCAGATTCAGCTCATATTCTGCAGCCAGCAATGCCGCCAGCCTGCCTTTTTGTTCTTCGGGAATCACCACCGGCTTGCCTGCTTCTGCTTGAATGACGCCTACAGCTTTTTTGAGGTCACGGACCTTTTGGTGTAGCGCTTCAATGCGCGCCGGTTTATCGAGTGATTTTTCGGCATGTTCCAGCTCGTGCTGAAACACAGCATCCACATAGTCACCCAGCACCAGCGAATAAAACAAATCCAGATTGATAAGGGAGGCTTCTTTCGCACCGGTCTGCGGATTTATTTGTCCACGGCGCATATAAAACCAGCTGCCCGGCCGACCATAACGCACCTGCGTTTCATTATCGATGCCAATCGCATGGCGATTCACGCTCGATACCCGACCATAAAAACGCTGACGCTGCGCTTCCATCGGCTGGCTATTGGCCAGTTCATCGAGCAGATGTCCCATTTTCTGCTGTACCTGCATGGCTGCAGCATCGGCTTCCATGCCTTTACTGGTGCGCACTTCCATCTGCGCATGACCACCATAATGCATCGCCACCGCCCACAGCAATTTGCTGTAAGGATTCGATGGGTTTGGCTTCACATCTTCCTTGCCTTTGAGCACATCCGTCACCTTGCGCACTTCGGCTTCAAAATCACGGCGAATATCTGCCGGATCTGCCTTGATCGCATCTTCTGCAGTGCGAGTGGCGGCTGCTCCTTCTACTGGTAATTGTGTACGGATGCGCGTTATCCATTGCCCCACCAAATCGGCACTGCTGATTCCCTCTGGGTGCTCTTCACGCAGGGATTGCACAAACTCAAACCGTAACTGATTAAAGGGATGCGACAGGATGGTGCTCGCCAATTTGTCTCCGGGCTGCCTGGCAAAACGCGGAATACTGCGCCCTTGCTGCGCAATCACATCTGGTTCTGGTCCATTTGCCGCTGACATCTGCACTCCCGTTGCTGTCTGGCCTTACTTTTACAACCTCATCAACTATAGCGTTTTTCGCCCCCAGAAGAGTTAAGGATTTATTAATAAAATAAGAAGGTTTTGTGACAGAGATTAAAAAATTAACCCTGTCATCAAACTGTCATATGGCCGTCATCAGCCCGTCATTCGCCTGTGTCATAGTGGGGGCTATGACTGTTGAAAAACATCACCCGTACTATTTGCGCCTATCGCGCTATGGCGAAATTGGCTTTTCACACTCCATGTGGGAACGCATTGACCGTGGCGAGGTGAATGAAAAAGCGGTCTATGACACGATGCGCCGCGCTTTCGATATTTTTTCTAATCATGAGATTCGATCGCGCATAGACTTCGACTGCCCGCACAATCCGGGTGACGATAGAGACATTCCGCCAGAACGCATCGCTCATGCCAAGCAGTACGCACTTGATGAAGGTGTCCGCTTGCTAAGCAATTTAATTGCAGAATCTCCACGTCACTTTGATGTGAATGCCATGGCATCCAATGCCGACACCAAGGCGCTTACCTTATTCGCTCGGGCCATGCGCTACCAGCTAAATATGTGGCAAGATGTATCCTATCACCCGCTGATGGATTTGCTCCTCACACATGGCGCATCCATAGATTATTTGCAGCAAGAGGCCTCCAGCGATCGCGGCCCCGATAACGCACCAAATTTCCGGCGTGAATTGCCAGAAAACCTATTTCATTCGTGCCGCGAACCGCAGGAGCTTGCCTGCCTGCTGAACTATGCCAAAGATATCGAACCGGGTGTGCTGGCTCATCAGGTAACCAAAATTTACAAAACCGGCGCACAGACCGCTGCCTTTCTGGAAACCATTCAGGTGGGGTTGGATCACGGATTATCGGTTTATGAGGTCAGCCCAAAACTCAGTTACTCCACCATTGATATGGCCAAGAAAGTGCTGCTTTTCAGACAGCGGAGCCTTGGCGATGGCAGCCCATCGGCTACGCGTGATATGGGACCTATTGAACAAGCCCGGGCTGCACTGGCCTTACTCACGGAACGCATTGGCCTTGCCAATCAAACGCTCACAGAGTGGCGAGAGCATCCCGATCCGGGTCGGCTCACGCGCGAGAAAATGATTCAACTAGCCAATATTGATGAGCTGGATGGCGTGCTCAGCACCGTAAAATGCAACAAAGAGCAGGCAACAGCGCTGCTTCATACTCTGGGCACCATGGACCCATTCCTGCCCAAACGGATGCCCATCAGCATTACACGACTGGAACGTATCGCTGGTAAAGATATCGTCAGCAGCGTAGCGCATAACGGTACGGTCGCTGCGGCGCCCTCCCGCGCCATGGGAGAAGAAACCGCATGAACGCCCCAACCGAAACACGGCGTATTTATGGCGCAAAACACTGCACGGTGAGCTTTTCAACTGCTTTTTGGGAAAGAGTTGATTCGGGAACACTCGACCCTGAGAAAGCGGCTGTACTTGTACAAAATGCACACCGAATCTTGGAAAGAAAATGGGCAAATGTTGAATATGGCTTGTTGGCTCAGCAACACAAAGGAGACGAGATCGATCTTGAGATTCAGCACCAATCCTTCAAAAAAATACTGGGTCAACTAGAGCAGTTAATACAGGCGTCTGGTGACCAGCTTGATATCAACGCAACGCTACCCAACGACAGCCGCGCCAGCCTGATAGATAAAGCGCTGGAGAATAAAGGACGTGGAGAAGTGTGGAGCGGATTCTCTATTGTGCCGCTGTTCGAACTACTCCACTCGCATGGCGTTCCATTTCATGAATATATGCTAAGCCGCGTGGCGTTTGACACAGGCCCAAAAGCTCGCACCAGCGAGGTACGAACAGATACACCGCACTCTATTCTGGATCGGCCGATGGACCCGCCCGAGCTGGCCTATATGCTCAAACACTTGCCTGAGATTCACACCGGATTTCTAGCCGATATCGTCAGTCAGGCGTTTCCTAATAACGAACGTTCGCAATTCTTTGACGATTGCATTCGCGTTGCTCTCCAGAATGGAGCGTCATTATACGAAATCTCTGCCGGATGGTCATCAAACGCCCTTGCAATGGCCGAAGGAATCAAAAATCTGGATGATAACCGTCAACGCAACGGTACCTCGCGAGGCAAAGATGCGCATGCGCTAGCAATGATTGGTCCAACAGAAGAACTCCTGAAAGCACGTAAACAGGAGGCGCTGGCATTTTCTGAGTCCTTCAACCGCGCCCCATTGCCCGACAAGCTAACACATGAGACCATGCTGCTGCTTGCCAATATTGATGAGCTGGATGTCACGCTCAGCACTCTACGTTGTGATACGTCACAAGCAAAAGCCGTGTTGAAAGAGGTAGCCACCCTGCCCCTTTTTGTCATTCACCGCGTGCCGATTGCCATATCACGGCTGGAGCGTATCGCCGGAGAACATCTTGTTACCGGTGTGGAATATCGCGGCAAAGCGACGCCACCCCCTGAGCGCGCAGTGGAAGGCGGTGGCGTATGAGCACCTCACCATCTGCACCACTGCGCGTAACTGAACAGGACGGAAGCTCGCTTTATCTTTCCGATGCGATGTGGAAAAAAATTGATGCAGGACAGTCAAAGAACAAGACGTATCGC
>Ga0214923_10002472_pt1 | contig 24559 bp, 19 predicted proteins | sample LL1510_MetaG_FD_177993 | JGI IMG/M metagenome (GOLD analysis project Ga0214923, IMG submission 177993) | Freshwater microbial communities from Lake Lanier, Atlanta, Georgia, United States - LL-1510 | ecosystem: Environmental > Aquatic > Freshwater > Lake | place: USA: Georgia | collected...
TGTATTTCTCGTGTTAGAGAAGGATTTAATAGATATGGAGCGTTAGCAGGTGCTAATAATATGGTATTAACAGATGAAAATGGAAATTTATCAAGTATTCAATTTCCAAAAGGAATGATTATGTTATGGAGAGGAGATGTATCAACTATTCCTGAAGGATGGGTTTTATGTGACGGAACTAATGATACTCCAGATTTAAGAGCACGTTTTGTAATAGGAATTAATCCAAGTGATAAAAAGACAGATACTAAAGATGAGAAAAATAGACAATTAAGCGCAAGACCATGGAATTCTACAGGAGGAGAAGAAGTTCATCAATTAACAGTTGATGAGATGCCAAAACACGAACACAATATTTCTAAAAGTATATGCAATGGTAATTGTCCTAGTGGATCTAATACTAATTTCTCATCATGGCCTAATTTCCAAAATTTAGGAGGAGACCAACCTCATAACAATATGCCTCCATTTTATGCTTTAGCCTATATTATGAAAAAAAATTAAATTTATTAATTTAAATAAAAAATTAATAAATTACTTTCCGGTACTTCCAAACCCACCAGTTCCTCTCTTTGTGGAAGATAAAGAATCAACTAATTCTAATTTAATTCCTCCTAAACTTGGATGAACGATTTGAAATAATCTATCTCCTTTTTCTATTTCATAATTTTCATAATTTGCATCTTCAATTAAGTCATCAATATTATCTACAAAAGCCATAATATTACCCCTATAACCACTGTCAATAATACCAATACTATTAGCAAGTCTTAGAGGAGTTTTAACGATGCTGCTTCTAGGAACTAACATATAGCTAAAATCAATACAATTATTAAAAGCATCAACCATTTGACAACGAATTTCTAAGTCAATTTTATTAGATTTTTTTCCATTTACAATTACTAAGTCTTTAGGACAGTATAAATCAACGCCTGCATCGCCGTCAATATTAGTACGATTTTTATACATATTTTTTAATTCTTCGTTATCGGTTTGAATTCTTAAGATATATTGGACGGACATTTTTATATATTAATTTAAATAAATCTTTAAATCTGTTTGCTAAAAATCATAAGGTGGTTATAGATATCAGAAGAAGTAAATATTCTATTATTTTTAATTAAATATTCTGTATCTTCTCTGTTAAATTTTAATTTACCTTTTGATTCAAGTTCGGATAATAACTTTTCAGTTTTTTCTCTATTTTCTACACTTATATCGTATGATAATAATTCAGTGTGATATTGATTAATTAAATTAGACAAATTTTTTGATAACATTTCTAATGCGGTTTTAGAGACAAAAAAGTCATGATTATATAAAGCGCCAGCAATATTATCCATAGTTATAATATATTGAGGGGTAGTTTTGGTTACACGTATATCAATTTTATCATTAAAATATTTTTTAAATCCATAAAATAAGATTAGATTAGCAGTAATAACGTCATTTTCATCAATAGTATCTTTTTCAAGCCAATCAGTTAGTCCACATAAAATCCATATATAGCTTTGTAACATAGTGTTATAAACATCATTGTTAAATTTATAATCAATAGGAACAAATACGTTATCACCTTTACGATGAGTCCAGTTATCAATGTTACTTTTAATAACATCTAAAGAGAGTTCTTCAGAATCACTTATAATAAATTGGGTAAAAACAAAGTTCATATATTGAGTAATTTCGTTAAAAGCACCGTTAGTGATGAGTTCAATGTCATCTTTAGTGTAAACTTCTTTTAAAACTTTTTGAATATCTTTAGAAAGATGATTTGCAAAATCAACTTCAACTTGTTCTTTAGAAATTAAACTAATTTTAAGTTTTTCAAAAAAATCAAATTCAATGACACGTTTAATTTGGATGGTAGAATATATGATATCTATTCCTAAAATATTACGAATAACATATTTAACCATAGTGTCTGTAAGTTTAGGTTTACCAATAAGTTTTGAGTCAACGCTTTCAGAAGTTACAGAGATATATCCGTCTCGTTTTATAGTGATATAATTAAAAAAAGTAGAAATAACATATATTAAAAAGTTATATTCTTTATATAACGAGAGGGTAATAAGGTCAACTTCTTTTCTTTTTTCTGATAATCGTTCATTATCCATTTTATTTATTAATTAATAAAAAAAAGAATTATAAGTTTAAATTTTCTTAAAATTAATATAAAATGAACAATTTATATCATTTAACAGGTGAAGACTTTTTTTTAGACCATTCAAACGATGGAAAAAGAGTTTTATGTATTGATGCAAAAGGTTTAGTATTAGTATGTTTTCACGTCAATGCAGATAGATGCGCTCATTGTGAAGATACTATTCCTGAATTTAAACGTCTTCCTCAACGTATTGGAGGTTGTAAATTTGCATTAGCAAATCTTAGCATGAATCCTGATATTATTAAGATGAGTAAGATGAGTAAAGCACCTATTGAACATGTTCCATTTATTATTTTATATGTAAATGGAAGACCATTTTTAAGATATGAAGGAGAAAGAACTACTCAAGATATGATGGAATTTATTCAAGAAGTCGTCCAAAAGTTACAAAGTAAACAACAATTTATTGAACAAAAGAACTTTAAAGTTGAAAGTGATATTCCTGCATATACTATTGGTACTCCTTATAATGTTGTTTGTGATGAAGAAAAAGGTGTTTGTTATTTAGATTACAATTCTGCTTATCAAGTAAAAGAAGGACAACCACAAGCAAGACCTCAACAACAATATCCTTCAAATTATCCACAACAACCACAACAATATGGAGGATATAATCCTCAACAAGTTCCACAACATCAATATGGACAACAATATGGCGGATATCCACCACCACAACAATATGGAGGATATCCACAACAAGGCGGTTATCCTCAACAACAACAATATGGACAACAAAGAGGAATGCCAAGTTATTTATAAAAGTAAAATATATTTATTTAAAGTTTATGTTAAATAAATATAAAATGGAACAACAAAAATCTTCATTTGTGTTATTTGATGTTTTAGCAAAAAAATGTCAACAAGGTGCACCTGATATTACTATTGAAGAATGTAAAGAATTAATTGAAAATGCAAGAAAGTTAGATAGAGAAGGATTTGAATATATGTTTGTATTAATTAAAACATATTCTAATATGGAAAAACAAGGGGACGATATCCCTTATAAAGGTCAAAAGATTAATGAAAATAAACAAACAGATAGAGTATGTGATATTAAATTTGATATTAGAAACTTTAATCCTATGTTAAGAAAGATATTATTAGAATTTACAAGATTACATCTAGAGAAGATGTCAGATGAAAGAAAACGTCTTAATTAATTTTTGTAATATAAATTAAATTATATCACAAAATGATTTTTTTATTAATTTATACTTTCTAATTATATTATTAAACAATGTCATATAGTTTATCATTTTCAAAAGAACAAATAGATAAAATAAAAAAACTTATCTATAAAACAGGGGAAGTTACCCCTGAAATTGAATTTAGATTAGGTTATAAGACTGAACGAGGTTTTTCTAGTAATAATGGAGAATCTTATTTTGAACTTTTTGTCGATAGAGTGCGTGCTAGTAATAAATATAATTCTGTTATTTCTACGTCTGATATAGTATATAATAAAGGTGAATTAAGAAAGATTATAGGAGACTCTACAACTATTTATCAAGAAAAAATAAAATCAAATTATGATATTACTATTGTAAGTGATTTTGTAAAATCTGATAATAATGCTACTATTCGTTTTTCTCATGCATTTGAACTGACTAAAACTAAAGAAGATTATGATAATTCTAAAAATCCTTTATTAGAAAGAAAAAGAGAAAGAATTTCGTTTATCTTTTCTAAATTTAATATTGATTGCACAAAAGTAACTCAAATTAATAAAAAATTTACAGAATATGAAATAGAAGCAGAATTACATCAAGATTTTGTTGAAGAATTATTAAATAAAGGTGTAAAAGATTCGTTCAAAGAACTTGCAAATGTAATAAAAGAAATATTTGGAATATTTTTTGATAATATTCATAATATATATTCAGTTGAAGTTTATTCTCCCATAAAAATACTTATCAATAATTTATATCGCAATATTGAAAAGGCAGTAAGGCCAAAAAATATTTATATAGAAGAAGCAGAAACTGGATTATTAAATTATGCTATAACTAATAAATTAGATGGTATTGGATATCAATTTTTTATAATTGAAGAAGAAACAGATAAAAAATATCATTCATTTTTCTTAAAAAATAAAGTAGAGGTTTGGAAGTTAGGTCAAATTCCATTTAATAATAAATTAAATAATTTTACTAATATCATTTTTGACAGTGAATTTTTTAAAGATGGTATTTATATCTTTGATTTAATTGTTCCAAATGATCCTACTAACAAATTTATAAAAACTGATTTATTTAAACGTTTAGATTTTGCTAAAACTTTAATAGAAACAATTACTCCTATTATTCAAAATGACCCTTTTCTTAAAAGATTTAATTTTAATGTAAAAAAATTTTATAATTCAGATGTTTTTGAATATAATCTTAAATTACTCTTTGAAGATTTAACAGAAACATTTGAAACAGAAATTGTAAAAAATAACGATGGTATTATTTTTCAAAATATAGGTCAATATAATCCTAAAGATCCTATATATAAATGGAAATTTTATTCAAAAATCACTGTAGATTTTTTATTTGAATATAAATCAAATGATAATGATACTACTATTTATAATTGTAAAATAGTAGGTCCTGGAGGAAAGTTCTTAAATTTTAGATTACCTGATAGTTCTAATACTCTTGAATTTAGTGCAGATAATCATAAATTATATGATGGTATAAAAGGTTCTAATTTAGATGGTTATGTAGTAGAAATTGGAAGAAATACTAATAACGAATTAATAATACATCGTATTCGTTTTGATAAAAATCCTGAAGATGCAAATTTCGTAACTATTGCTACAGCTACTTGGAAAGATATTATAAATGAACTTACTTTAGCTTCTGTAACAAGAGCAATTGATAATGCAAGAGCAAGACTTATTAAAAAAGAAATTGAAGAATTAGAAGATTTTGAAGAACCATATGAAATTATATTTGAAGATAGTTCTAGTCCATCTAATTATTTTCCATCTATCATACCAAACCCATTTCGTTTTACTAATGTAAGTGTTTTTAGTACAGCAAATCAAGATCAAGCGGAAAAAACATTACAAGTTATAGAATTATTTTTCCCACGTTATACTATGTTCACCGATATGAGTATAATTGATTTGAGTGCTTGTATAGGAGGAAATACTTGGATATTTTATGATAAGTTTGGTAAAGTATATGCAAATGAATTAAGTCCATTGCATTTTAAATTGTTAAAAAATAATATGTTAAATATTCCATCTAAATCATCAGTTAATTTAAATAACTTTTTAAATGATAATGCATTTGATATAATACATACTATGAATTTTGATATTGTGTTTGCAGATCCTCCTTGGGGTGGAATTGATTATAAAAAGGACCCAAAGGTAGGTTATTATAAAAATGGAGTGTTCTTTGATATAATAGAATTAATATTAAATAACGAACAAGTCGCTAATAAAATGGTAGTTCTTAGAGTACCTCAAAATTATGTTCATAATGAAGTAATATCAGAAAAATTTAAATATTATTATCGGATTCCATTTAATGATGTAAAAGGAAAAGGCGTTATATATGATATTATTGTATTATCTACTATTCCTATGATTCAACCTCTTCCTACTTTTAATATATTTAGAGTTCCATATAAAAAATTAAAATATAGAAAAATAACTCCAAAAGAAGAACAAAAATTAGATGCAGAATACATTGCTATAGAAGAATATATATTAAGAAAACATAAAGAAGAAACTGGAGAAGTGTTACCAAGTGAACCAGAATATGATATTCGTTTAGCAAAATTTCCAAAAGGACCTACAGGACAAAAAATATCAAATTTAGAAAAAACATTAATGAGTGAAGAAGAAGCGACTTTATTAAAAAATTTTATATATTATGATTGTTTTTCTTATGGAGACAAACAAATTACTGGTTTTAATCTAAATAAAGATAGTTCTATGTTTATATTAGATAAATCATTAGGTATAACTACTACGGTATTATATGAAACTTTTAAAAATGTAGTTCCAGCTGTTCCTTATGGTGGATTACTTGAACCTACAAAACATAATTTATCATTATATAATGTGAATGTTAAATTATATTCTGTAATAAATTTACCAGCTTATTCATATGATATAATTGTATTAGATATGAGAGATCCAAGATATAGCGAAGAACAATTAGAAAAACGAATGTTTAGACAATGTAAATTGTTAATAGTTTATGTTAGTGTAGAATGGTTTCATAGTCATTTACAAAAAATATTAAAAAATAAAGAGTATTTAATAAGTGAAAATCTTGAAGGATATAAAATTGTAGGTATTTTTACAAATACAGAAGATGGACGAAGAATAGAAGTAGAAATTACAAGAAGTTGTATGGAAATATTTAGAAAAGAATACAATAATTATAAGAAACAACTTATCAGAGAATATTGCGAAAGAAAAACAGTATTAGATATTGGATTTGGAAGAGGAGGAGATATTGGTAAATATATATCTGCAAAAACTAAAACAATATTTGGAGTAGAACCTTCAAATGATTTTTTAGAATCTTTTAAAAACGAAAGAATTAATGATAAAAATAAAGAATGGATTGATAAGAGAGTAAAACTTTTAAACGTAAGAGGACAAGATACTGAAGAAATATTAGAATTTATCGACGGACAAGTAGATGTTGTTACAATGATGTTTTCATTGTCATTTTTCTATCGTTATGAAAAAGATTTGAGTGCGTTAGCAAAGACTATCGGAAAGTCTTTAAAAGATAACGGAGTATTTATTGGAGGATTTATGAATGGAAGAATGTTAGAAGATATATTATCATTTACTAATGGAATATATAAACCTTGTTATGAGATAAAACCAGTGAATGTAACTACAGGAAAAATATACGGCCAAGAAATTATTTTTAATATGAGAGAAAGTAAAACAGCTACTACTCAAAGAGAATATTTAATTTATTTAGAAGAATTACAAAAGAAGTTAGCAGAATATGATATTTATATTGAAAGATATATTGAATCTGAAGAAGTTATTGATTATTCATTATTAACTAAAGATGAGAAATATTTAGCAAATCTTTATTCATTTTTTGTATTTAAAAAACGTTATTATAATATAGTTTATAATCCCACAATAACACCTTTAATATTAGACGGAAATAATTTAATAAGACTTCCAACTGAACCTGATGGTAATTGTTATTTTTATTCAGTATTAAGAGCGTTAAATAAAGATTTAGCAACTCGTGAAAATATGTTGTCATTGAGAGAACATTTAGCAGCAAATTATACTATAGAACAATATGAAAAACATTGGATGTCTGTTATTAATTTGCAAATGAGAATTGCAGATGTATTAGGTGGTAATAATGAATGTTCTAACCAATTATATAAAGATTGGAGTCAAGATAAGATTGTTAAGTTTATAAATTATATTATAGGAGCGTTTAATCCAGATAGTTTTAAAGGATATTTACAGACCTTAGAAGATGAATTTGTAAAATTAGGATTAGATAGAGAGATATCAAGAGAGATGTTAAGAGGTTGTCATTATTATAATTATATGACAAATGTAAAGATATTAGAGACAGATAAGACATGGCCAATTGAAGAATTATATCCATATGTAGCCGACCAATTAAATGTAAATATATATTTTATAACAAATAGAACAAGAAAGTTAGTATCGTTTGGAAACAAAGGTGTCGTAAAAGATAATGGAAAAATAAATTTAATATTTATAAATAATGATAATATGCATTTTGAAGTATTAGCAAAATATGTTAATAATAGATATACAACGACATTTACCGTTGATGAAGTAAAAAGTTTTTTATAAATATTATCTTTATAAATAGTAAAAATGCAATTAATTCATTTAATTATACTTTTAGCCATTATAGCTTATTTCTTAAACAGAAAACAAATGGTTACAAGATGTGCAGCAGTTCCAACTAAGTTTGGATTAACTAAAGTTTGTGTAACAAGTCGTGAAAATTTTGACATTCCAATGAAGCCTACTGCTTTATGTGAAGCTAGATGTGCAACTGACTACGATCATGCACAGTTATTACAGCGTGGTATTTTAGCAGAAAGTTGCATAATGAAATGTCATAATCTTTTATAAATTTTTATCTCATCTTAATAATATAATTATTAAAATGAGTAATAATGATACAGTAAAGTCGCCTACTATACCAACTCCAAATAGTATGGTAAGTCCTACTCAAAATGATCAGAGAGAAAATAAAGTAAAATTGTCATGGAACGACCAAACAGAGACTTTATTACGTTCTTGGAGTGATATTTCTTCGTGTTATAATTGGATGCATGATAAAAGTTTTAGAAAATATCAAAAGAAAAATTTTAAATTTTCATTACCTGTTATTATTTTATCTACTTTGACTGGTACCTTAAATTTAGCTTTACAAGGTTATGTTCCTGCAGATTATATAACATACGCCCAAGCAGGAATTGGAGGTGTAAATATTTTCACAGGTATTTTAACTACATTACAAAATTACTTTCGATATGCAGAAAATAGTGAATCTCACCGAAATGCAAGTGTAGGATGGGGCAAACTTCAAAGAAATATATCTATAGAATTAACTTATGATAGACTTTCAAGAAAAGATGCAGATTCATTTATAAAGGTATGTAGAATGGAATATGATAGATTATTAGAACAAAGTCCAATAATACCTACAGAAATTATTAGTTTGTTTAAAAAAAAATATGCAGAACAAAGAAAGCAAAAAAAGAAACAAAAAGAAAACAAAAAACAACAAAGAAAAATGTCAAAATCTAATAATAACAATAAAGATGATAATGAAGAATTTTATGAAGATGATGATAATGACGATGATAAATTAATTTTACCAGATGTTTGTGGAGAATTAACACATACAGGTGTTTATAAAGAATCATTGAATGAATGCACGAGATTAGATAAAATGTTAGATATAAAACAATCAGAAGAATCAAGGTTAATACCTGAAATAAAAGATGTATTATTAGATCGTTTATCTATATTAGAAGAAAAATTAACTGTTTCTCATACTCCTAGAATGGAATATAAACCATTACATGAATATAGTTTAGAAGAATTACAATTAGCATTAGATAGAAAAGATATTTCAAATATAGCAAGACAGCGAGCTAATACAATTAATTCTCATACAGAAAATTTTGTGCAACATACCATACAAAAAAATTTAGAGCCATTAAATTTAAATATACGAAGATTAAGCGAACAATTACAAAAACCTACTCTTAATAGAGTTAATACAACTTATATGGCAGATATCCCTATAAGACAACAAACAAGTCGTGACTTCTCTTTCAAAGACTTAATGAAGAAATTTGAAATAACAACGACAAGTCCTATGAAAGAAATTAAAAATGAAACAATTATAAACAATAATAATAAAAATATTGAAATTATAGAAAATAAAAATCTTGAAACTATAGAAAATAAAAATCTTGAAAACAAAAAAAATGAAGTAATAATTAATATTAATGAAAAATTAAATGACCTTGATACAGTTATCAATACAAATATAGAAAACAACGAAAAAGTATTACAAAAGGCGGATAACGACTCTTTAGAAGTTAATAATAATATAGTAGAGAATATAATAGTAAAGACAGATGAAGTTGTTAACCAGGGGTTTGAAAATGTAGTTATAGACATTATAAATAAAAATGTAGAAGCAGGACAGCCATTGTTAGATTTAATAGAGAAAGAAATTAATAGAGAAAATGTATTAGAGCCAAATATTGATATTAAAGAAAAACCAAAAAAGAATAAAGTAGAGTTAATAAAAGGAAACTTGATAGGTAAGAGTCAAAAGAAGTTAAATACATTTTTTATGCCAGTAAAGACAAAAGAAGAAGAAAGTATAATAATGGAAGAAGAAAGTATAAAAGAAGAGTCATTGAGTAGTGAGCCAAGTACGTTTGAAATATCTATAAATGAAAATGGAGAAGAATCTATTAAATTAAATTTTATAGATACTGACGACGAGGATGAAAAAAAGTGATTTTTTTAAAATCTTTTAAATTTAATTTAAGTTTAAAAGAATATTATCTAATTATATAGTTAAAGAAAATGTCAATGAATAATGAGTTAGAGAAGACTTCGTCTCTTTTGTCTCGTAGAAAAGAGACTGGAGAAGATACTAAGTTAGTTGTAAATTCAGATGGCACAATTGTAAATTTTAATGAAATTTTAACAACAACTAGAACAGTTATTGCGATTACAAATTTAACAATTAATATTGAAAATTTTTTTAAATATATGCCAATTACAAATTATACTCCAATTGTTGCAAAACGTGGAAGAAAACCTCGTGTAGTAGTTAGACAAACTATAGAAAAACTTCCAGTTGGAAGTATAGTAACGTTAAAATATGGAAAGTTATTAAGAGGAGTAGAATTAAAGAAGAAAAAATCAAAGAAATCAAATAATTCAAATAATTCAAATGAAAATACAAAGAAATCTGAAGATTATTTTAGACATAGTGTATCTTGTGTTATGATGGCAGAAGATAACAAACCATTAAATATTAAAGTACCATCTAATGGTAAATTACAAATGACAGGTTGTAAAACAGATGAACATTCTATGTTAGCAGTAGTACAATTATGTAAGATTATGTCAGAGGTTGAAAAGTGGACTGGAGAAAAATTATATGAAGTTAACGGAGATAAAGTTAAAGCAATTTTTAATGTAGTAATGCAAAATAAAGATTTTCAGCTTGGATTTAAGATTAATAGACAGAATTTAGATACATTTATAAATAAAAAGACAAATTTTCATGCAATATTTGAAGCGAGTACTGCTACTGGTATTAATATTAAACTTGTTTATGAAAATAATAATAAAAGAAAATTATTAAAGATGGAATATGATAGTATAAACGATAAACAAAATATATTTGAAATATCATATGATGAATATTTTAATATATTAAATGATAAAGATAAAGAGGCAGAACAAGAAACTAAATATGTAACATTTTTTGTATTTTCAAGCGGACATATTATAATGTCATCGCGACCTTATAATATGGAAAAATATTTTTATGATGTTGTAAAAATTTTAATAAAAAATCAATCAGAATTTGAAGAAAAAGCTGATGTAAGAAAAGTAGTAAAATCAAAAAAGACAAAACGTTCAAAAATTGAAATAGAAGATGATTAAGGCTGATGAATAATATCTTTAGATTTTACTAAACCAGGACTTTTTGGAAAGATTGTACTACAAGCATAATAATATGCATATTCATAAGGTGGGTCTTCTGGTTTTTGAACGACTACATCACTTTTATAAGGATAATAACCTGCTACATTTGCACGAATAATAGCTTTATCTGAAAAAGGGTCTTGTCTCCACCAATTACGAAAAGGAAATTGATCGTAATATTCTTGATTTGTAAAAGTTCCATTCATATAACTTTCTTTTAAAGTATGAAATGACATCTTAATTTTCTTATTAAAAGTTAATAAGAAAATAATTTTTAATTTATTCTTAAAAAATTATATAAAATGATTTTTTCAACACTTAATTAACTTTAATTATCAAAATGTCTGAAGGTTCTCAAGAAGGTTTTGTATTAACCACAGAACAAAAAATCATACAATCTTTTCAAGATGGTAAAAATATTTATATTTCTGGAGTAGGAGGAACTGGTAAATCTTATTTTATTAAATATTTATTTGAAAAATATGAAAAAGGTGTTTTAACTTCTACTACTGGAATATCTGCATATAACATCGGAGGAAGAACACTTCATAGTTGGGCTGGAGTTATTCTTCCAAACAACGAAGACGACCCTGAAAAAATTTTAAAAAGATGTTTATTTAAAATTAAAAAAGACTTAAATCTTCTTAGAAAATGGAAATTTACAAAGTGTCTTTTTATAGATGAAGTGTCTATGTTAGGTGGCACTTATCTTACACTTTTAGATGCTATAGCAAAAATTGTTAGAAAATCAACTAAACCATTTGGTGGAATTCAATTAGTTTGTACTGGTGATTTTTTACAATTACCACCAGTAAAAGATGTTTATCCATTTGAAGTAAATACATGGACTGAACTTGATTTTGTAAATTTTAATCTTACTAAATGTCATAGATTTAATGATAATATTTATATGGAATTGTTAAAACGAGCAAGAATAGGTAAATTAACAAAAGAAGACATTGAAATATTACAAAAAAGAGTAGGTTTAGAGATTGGTGAAATTGTTCCTACTATATTACTATCAAAAAATGCAGATGTATATGAAAAAAATAGAAGAGAACTTGATAAATTACCTGGCGAAACCACTATAGTAACAGCAGTTGATGAAATTTTAGACCATAATGGTAAAAAAATTGGCGAGTTTATTCCAAAAGAAGTTGAAGATGAATTTACTTGTGAAAAAATATTATATTTAAAACATAGAGCACAAGTAATGCTTACTATAAATTATGACGTAGAAATGGGATTTGTAAATGGTTCAAGAGGAGTAGTTCAATCTATTTTAAGAGCGATAGATGGAAGTTTAATAGTAAATGTAAAGTTTATGAATGGAAACATTTTTCCAGTAACTCTTCATCCATTTGCAATTGAAGATAGTGATGTAAAATATGTTAGAAAAATGTTACCTTTAAAGCTTTGTTGGGCTACTTCAATTCATAAGTCTCAAGGTCTTACATTAGATAATATATACATAGATTTAGGAAAAGATATATTTTGTCCTGGACAAGGATATGTAGCCTTGTCTAGATGTAGAAATTTAAATAGTTTACATATTAAAACATTTATTCCTTCAAAAATATATCCTGACAAGAAGGCATTAGAGTTTGAAAAAACATTATAAAATGATTTTTATTCTATTTTTTAAAGTTAATTTAACAAATAGAAAATGAGTTCTATTAGCGTTACTAGTATTAAGAATTGGATTTTACAAGATCCTTTATTAGATTATTTAAATCTTCACGGAGATGAAACTGAAAAAGATATATTTGAATTTGAAGAATGTAACTTTACTACTTACATTATGAATAAAGGCAATGAATATGAGAAAAAAGTGTATGAATATATACACGAACAATCTAGAAAATTTGGATATTCTATTAGTGAAATTAATAGAAATAATTTTTATGCAGATACTAAACAAGCTTTCAAAGATAAAAATGATATTATTTTACAACCATTTATAAAAAATTGGACTACAGGATTGTTTGGATTTCCTGATATAGTTATTAAGAAAAAATTATTAAATAGATTATTTCAATGTGATAATGTGATAGAGGGCGGAGACGATGAATACGTATGTATTGATATAAAATATAGTTCTTGTAGTGAAAAAAATGGTTTATTTAATATAGAAAATAATTATCATACATTTATAGCTTGCCAAGTAATGTTATATGGACAAATTATAAATAATGATAAAAAACAAAAAATAAATTATGGCTTTGTATTGCCAAAAGATTCAAATAAATTATTAGCAGTTGAATTAAACAATAAAGAAAGAAGTGATTTGTGTGATATGGCATTGAATTGGTATCAATATGTAAAAACACATAAAGAAGATTTTGATTTAGGCGTATGTAAACCTAATATGGTAGAATTATTACCTAATATGAATAATACAATGGACTATCCTTGGAGAAAATATAAGACAAAATTAGCACATCAATATAAAGAATTATCTTTGATTTCAGGGTTTGGAAATCGTTTACGAAATGGATTACATAATTCAAAGCAATATACATTTGAAACCAATTTAACTGAAAAATATGAAAAATATTTACAACAAAAAAATTTAATTGAAAGTTTTTGTGACAAATCTTTGACTTCAAAATTAAATAAAAACATTACAATTCCTATTGGTAAATTATATGTAGATATTGAGACTTGTTATGTATTTGAACAGAAAAAAGAAATAATAGTAATGATAACAGCTGGATATATGAACTATGGAGTAATTCATTATTGTAATTATACAGGAGACGAAGAACAGATATTAAAAGAATTTAAAGAAGATATTGAGACACATTTTAAAAATGATACATTAGTACACTATGGAGGAGGAGAGCCAAAGTTATTTAAGAAATTAAATTTGACAAATAAAGTAGAAGATTTGAGAGAGACGTTTATAAAAAATTTTATGAATAATAATCAGTTGAATAATTTAACAGGATTTTCGATAAAAGAAATTATGACATCGTTAAAGTTAAGTGGTGTAATAAATGAAAATCCATATGATATATGTTGTATTAAATCAGGTATAGAGGTGTTATCAATATATAATTATATGTTTGAAAATAGATTAATAAATGATAGAAAATTATTAGAAGATGAAGTAATGAAATATAATAAAGCAGATGTAAAGTCTTTATATGTGATTGATTATTATTTGAATAATTTATAAGTTAACTAAAAAATAATTATATATGAAAATATATAATTATTTACAACACAAAATTATAAGTCCATCTATTTATAAATTTTGTGCGACGAAGACGAATAATAAGTGAATTTTTATCAATTATCTTAATCGTTTTATTTGGATATTTAGACCAATGTGGAAAATCATAATTAGTTTGAGGTATTAAATTTGATGTATAAATTGATATAACATCAAAAGTAAAATGTTTAGGTTTACGTTTAAAACTTTTACTCCTACTAAATAAAGGAGGTAATTTACAATATTTACCCATATTTATAACTAATAAATAAAATTTTAAATTTATTAAATAAAATGATTTTTTATAATTTTTTTCAAAATAAAAACATCAAGAAATTGAAACGAATATTATATACATTTTTTTTAATCATATAAAAAAATCTTTTATATATAATATATCACGACAATATGAAAACTAGAAGTAATAAAAAATCAATAATTGCTAATACTGTTCGTCATAATGACAATCCAATTGATAATCAAGACGATAATCAAGATGATATTATTTTACCATTACCATTAATTTTTAGAGAAATGATTGATAGAGCTCTTGCTGAACAACCAAATAATGAAGAGCCAAATGACGGAGGAGATGACTCTACTAAATCTCGTTCTAGAAAACGCTCTAAAAAAAATAATAATGAAGATGACGATCAACCAAAAACAAAAAAAACGTATAAACCAAGAATAAATCCACAAGATGATGAAGAGAACGAAGATAATGAAGATAGACCAGAACTTCCAAGTATCATTCCTTTACTTTTTGGAGGAGGTTTTAGTCCAAGAGGAAGTGGTAAACAATCAAAACAACAACAGTTAAAAAGAAGAATATTAGATAGCGGAATGCTTGAAAAAGATAAAAAATATGTTTTGTCAAGATTAGAAAATATAGATGTAGAAAAAGAAAAAGCAGTAGAATGGTTTGAATCATTATTAAAAGTTCCATTTGGAAAATATGCTGATACACCTATAAAAGCAGAACATCATCCAGAAAGAATTCATAAATATTTTGACGATGCATATGAAAAGTTAGATGAAGCAGTATATGGTATGGACAAAGTAAAAGAAGATATTATAAATTATATCGCACAGTTTATCTCAACCAATAACAAAAGTTCACCAAGAGTTATTGGTTTACACGGAAGTGCAGGTATTGGTAAAACAGTTATTATTAGAAGAGGTTTAGCAGAAGTTTTAGGACGTCCTATGAAGACGATTTCAATGGGAGGAATTAGAGATAGTGCTACATTTGTTGGATTTGAATATACTTATTCTGGTTCAAGATATGGAATGTTATCGCAATGTTTAATGGACGCAGAAGTAATGAATCCAATTATATTTATGGATGAATTAGATAAAATTTCATTAACAAATGATGGAATGGATATTCAAAATTTATTAATTCATATTACCGATCCAGTACAAAATATGACTTATCAAGATAAGTATTTTTCAGGTGTTACTGTAGATTTAAGTAAAGTGATATTTGTGTTTGCATTTAATGATGTTAATTTGATACATCCTATTTTGAAAGATAGAATAAATATAATAAATGTTCCAGACCCAGATTTAGAAGCAAAAATAATCATCGGTAAAAAATATTTAGTAAAAGAAATTAGTCCAAATATTGGGTTTACAGAAGGAAATATTATATTTAGTGATGATATTATTAGATATATTATAAAAACATATTGTAATAAAGATAAAGGTGTTAGAGGATTGAAAAAATGTATTGAAACAATTATGTTAAAGATAAATACAGCAAGATTTTTAGGTAGTAGACAGAAATATAAGACATTAAAAGAAATAAAGTTGCCATTTGAAGTAAATGAAAAAGTGGTAAAAGAGTTACTTCCGGAAGAAAAAAATTCAAAGGAAGAAGAAATATTAAGTCATATGTATTTGTAACGGTTACTTTAGGTAAACAAGTTAACTTTATTAAATAATTAATAAAGTTAAAAAGAAAATTAATATAAAAAAAAATGTCGGTCGAGTTAACTGATGTAAAAATAGATACTCCTAATTTTCATTCTAATCCAGAAGAAAATGAAAAATCAAATGCTAATGAGACTATAAAAAAATTAAAAATATTTTATTATCAAGACGATCAAGTTTATTTGTTAGATAAACGTTTCCAAAGACTACAACGTGATGGAGTAAAGTTATTATCAAAATCTCAAACGTATGACAAAATAACCAAAGTAATAAAAATAATTACTATTGTATTTAGTTTATCATCAAGTTATTTATCTGCAGTATCTGGAATAAATGAAATGTTAAAAAATTATTTAATTACTTCTTTTAGTTTACTTTGTGCAGTAGTTAGTGGTATTAGTTCTATCAAAAATTATTCTTCCGAATCAACAAGATTATATATAGGTTATACAAATTATTTATTAAAATGTTCTGAAGTAGAACAAGCATTTTATCATTTTGAAGGAACAATGCCATATGATGAATTAATTTTATCAATAGATAAATTATTTACAGAATATGAAAAAGATATCGAGAAAACAACAAAAGAACAGTTAAGTAATGCTGAAAAAAGAATTATTTATACACAAGAAGTAATAGAGAATCATTTGAGAAGCAAAAATAACGGAGAACTTCCTAAGTGGTATAATGATAAAGTTAAATTAGAAGATTACAAAGATAGATATGATTTAAATTTACTTAAACAGAAAAAAGAAGAACAAGAAAAGAAAAAAACAGAAAAATTATTAAATAAAAGTTTATATCAAAAAATTAAAGATAAAATATTTTATAAATAATAAATATGTCAATTAATCCATTTGAATATAATCCAAATTATATCCAACTGTTTAGAATTTTATCAGAACCAATCAGATGTGACTCTAGAGAAGTTGTTGAATTATATAAAAAGAAAGATATAAAACCTGGCGATTCTCCATATTGTTTATTAAGGTACACAGAAGTTGAAAATCAATTTCCAAGAAAAATTATCCATAAATTTAGAGATTTAATTGCAACTGAAGTTACTGATGATTGTGGAAAGAGTAATTTATTTATCACAACTATTTATGGTGATAATAATTTATTGTCACATAAATTTAATGCTTGTTGTGGCACAAAAGTTTATACATTAAAGGTAGAACAAGCATTATATGAAGTATTTTTTAGAAGTTAATTAAAGTTAAACAAATAATTTTTACATAAAGAATATGCACGATACTTTACATCCAGACATCAAAGGATTTTTAGATGAATTAATAATAAATGAAAATGGAATATATGTTAAAGGATGGACTTTTCACAATTCTATTCCATTACTTGCTTTAAGAGTTTCAGGAAAGAGTAATAGTGAACTTGTAATAGTTGAAGAAAGACAAGATGTAAATCAGTTTTATAATAAATTTGATATGATTTTATGCGGTTGGTCTTGTCAATATCCTAAAAATGAAACTATATGGTTAGAAGCTTTATTAGATCAAGATTGGATAAAAGTATTAAATTTACATACTGTTGAAGAACTATTAATTCCAAAATTAAATCAACAAGTTTGTTCTTTTATTACTGTTGATAATTTTTATAAAAATCCAGACGAAGTAAGAGACTTTGCTCTTAAACAACTTTATGCAGAACATAAAGATTATCATAAAGGTAAAAGAACTGACAAATTATTTAAATTTGATGGATTAAAAGAACGATTTGAACAACTTCTTGGAAAAAAGATTAGAAATTGGGACACTCACGGAACTAACGGTTGTTTTCAATATTGCATTGGAGGCGACCAGTTAGTCTATCATAATGATTTTCAAACATATGCTGGATTAATTTATTTAACACCTGATGCTCCACCTCAATCAGGAACTACTTTTTATCGTTCTAAACATACTAAAAAAATGAAAATTGAAGATGGAGAAAGCAATATTGTTTTTCAAAATGGGTTTCTAGATCCTACTCAATTTGACGTAGTAGACGTCATTGGAAATGTTTATAATCGTTTAGTATTATTTGATGCACAATTTATTCATGCTGCAAGTTGTTATTTCGGAAATAATATTTCTAATGGTCGTTTATTTCAATTATTTTTCTTTGATTTTGAAGAATAAATTATTATCATTATTATAATAATTTATTAAAATTGACTCATAAACTCTCTTACTTCATTTCTAAGTTGATTAATATCTTCTCTATCTAAACATTTACAAAAATCTTCTAATTTTTCTAGCTTATATGTATTGTTTATATCAATTGCTATCATAATTGCTCTATCAATAAATAAAGCAATATCTTTCATATGTTCTTGCTTTAATCCTCTTGTAGTAACTGCACAAGTTCCTAATCTAATACCTGATGTTCCTGTTGTATCACTTGGAATTGTATTTTTATTTACAGAAATATCAACCGCTTCTAATATCTTTTCTGCTCGACTTCCTGTTAACCCTTTATTTCGTAAATCAATTAACATTAAATGACAATCAGTTCCTCCTGTAACTATTTGATAATCTAATTTAATAAGTTCTTTACAAAGTTCTTTTGCATTATCTAATATCATTTGAGCATATTGTTTAAACTCAGGTGTCATAACTTCTCTTAATTGATAAGCAACTGCAGCAATTTGATTTTGATGAGGACCTCCTTGAATACCTGGGAAAATTGCTTTATTTATAATATTACCGTGTATATCAAAAAATTTTCTATAAAAGATTATGGCAGAACGTGGACCTCTTAATGACTTATGAGTTGTTGTAGTAACAATGTCACAGTATTCAAAAGGATTATTCATTAATCCAGTTGCTATAAATGCATTAATATGAGAAATATCAGCCATGAGAATAGCACCACAAATGTCAGCAATTCTTCTAAAACGTTTATAATCAATATCTCTTGAATAAGCACTTCCTCCACATATTATAAGTTTTATGCCGTTATTTTGAATACGTTTTTCAAGAGCATCATAGTCAATAAATCCATCTTTATCTACTTCATAAGGTTCACTTTTATAATTACTTCCTGAAAAAGTTGTAAAATTAAGACTACCACCTCCAAAACTACCTTTATTATATCCATGAGTTAAATGACCACCGTGAGAAAGTTTTAATCCCATTATTCTGTCGTTAGGTCTACAAAAACCAACTAAAACAGCAAGATTAGCGATACTTCCAGAATAAGCTTGAACGTTACAACTCCATTTTTCAGGATTTAAATGAAATGCTTCTAAAGCTCTTTTAATACATAAATTTTCAATTTGATCGATAAATTGATTACCTCCATAATAACGTTTTCCAGGGTAACCTTCAGAATATTTGTTAGTAAGACAACTACCAAGACATTCTAAGACACCTTGAGAAGTAAAGTTTTCAGAAGCGATAAGTTCTATACTATAACGTTGTCTTTCTTCTTCTTTTTTAATCAAATTATAAAGTTCTGAGTCTTGATTCATTTTATTATAAATATAATAAAATAATTCTTTAATTCTCTTTTACTTCTACTTTTCTTTTACATAGAGGACAAAAATTATTATTTGATAGCCAGTTTTTAATACTTGCATTTCCTAAACATTCTTTGTCATTATAATGAAATTCGTGTTTACAAGGAAGCAAAGTAATAATTTGTTGTTCATCTAAAAAATCATCTTGACATAAACTACAAGTAGTTGATTTACAAATATCTTTGCAATAATTTTTTACAGGAAGTTTATCAACGCCTAAAGCAGGAACGTGAACTTTATCTTTTTGATGAAATTCTTCAGGATTAAATATAAATTCCATTGCCCTTATCATAAAATCTTCAAGTTCTTGTTCTGATGGAATAGTTTTATTAATAATATGATATTCTATCAGATAAGAATATTCTCTGCATCTTGGAAGGTCGCCTTTAATAGAAATATAATCTTTTAACATATTTTTAATATCTAATTCGTTTAAAAAGTAAACACAGTTACATCTATATTCGTAAACTTTATCTACAATTTCTTCAAGAACAGGATATTCGTCGTCTTCATTGTCTGTATATAAATCTAATATTATATTTAATAGAGAGCGACTAACGTAATCTTGAGTTTTATCTTTTTTAATATTATTTATAAAATATTCTTTAGCTTTATTATATTGATGGTCTTCGTAACGTTTAGCTACGAGCATATTTTCAGGATTTGAAAAAGCAGATAAACCATTTCTTGGACTAACAAAGCTAATTGGATTTAAAAAAGTTGTATAAAGACCATCTCTAAAAAGTAAGAGGTCATCTTGGTCCATTCTATTCATATTAGTTAACATTGAACGAGCAATTTGTTCTGCTTGAGGACGAAGTTGGTCTTCGTTAAGTTCAGTATTATTTAAAAAATTTAATAAAACGTTGAAACTATCTTGAAAATTAGGAAAGTTTTGAAAAAACATTCTATGATGTTGTCTACGATTCATTATAATATTATATAATATATAGTTTAGATTAAAATTATAAAATGAAAATTATAAAACAATTTAAACATTTTTTAACTAAATATAACGAAAATGTTTGCTGTTACTTCTATTGTTAATTCTGTTAATCCTTATCTTTTTTATTCTATTAAAGAATTTTTAAATCAAGAACTTCCAAAAGACTTTAATTGGTATGTTTTTATATCTAACTCTAATCCAACTAGACATTATCTTAACGATGCTGTTAGAACATTTAAAAATGTTAATTTCGTTATTCAACCTTGTCCAAAAGATTATTTAGACGCTTACACATTATCAATTGAAAAAACATTAAATTATAATTTTGTTATTCATTTTGACTTAAATTCTATTGTTTTACCTCAATGTTATTCTGGATGTAATAAATATTGGTTTAAATATTGTACTTCGTTTTTACCTGGGATGAAATATGATGTAATTTTATTAGATAATACGAATAAATCTTACTCAAATTCTATAATAAAAGAAGATATATCAGAACAAAAAAGAGAAACTACAATGAAAATAGATGGTATTTGTTATACAAATACTAATAAAAAAGTTTATCATCAACCTCATATTAGAACAAAACAAACTTCAAAAATATTGTTAGATTATATTAAACAAAATGATATGTTTTCAATTTTTACATTACGCCATGCTATATTAGAACAAGGATTAATAGGTGATATTTTAGAATGGAAAGAACGACTTGAAGAAATATCATATGGTCCTTTCAAATATGATAATAACAATTTTAATGTAAATTGTCATATTCCTATTTTATTATTATCTGTAAATTCCCATATTCATACTGTATTTGATAACGACCATTTAAGACCGATTTATTATTGTTGGAAAACTAATTTATCAAAAAATATTAATATAAAAAATATTAATAAACTTCTTGTAAAATATAATCCTAGAGCGATTATATCAGTAGATAATGATGATGTAACTGGAAAAGAATTATCATTACCATTTGAATATAGAAAAAGATGGATAAAATGTGATGATATTAATAAGTTATCTATACATTCTATTGAAACTTTAGTATTAAATGGAATATTTAAACATCCAAATTCAGAACAAAATCCTTTAATTAGTGTTATAACATGTACTTATGAAAGTAAAGATAGAATCTTAAAACCAATTAAAAGTTTATTAGAACAAACATATACCAATTGGGAATGGATTATTATTGATGATAGTATTACAGATGATACTTGGAAAACACTTCAAAATTATACTGAAGATGATTATAGAATAAAAATTTACAAACGTCCTAAAAATGACGGAAGTATAGGTAAAAATAAACAATTTTGTGGTAATTTAGCAATGGGTAAATTTATATTTGAATTAGATCACGATGATGATATTCATCCACAAACTTTTGAAATAATGTTAAATGCTGCTAAAAAATATCCTGACGCTGGATTTTTCTATAGTGATTGTAGCGAAATATTTGAAGACACATTAGAATCATTTAATTATGGAGAATATTATTCGTTAGGATTTGGTTCATATTATATGAGTTGGTGGAGAGGTAGATATCATTGGACTAGTATGACCGCAAGACCAAATCCTCATACTTTAAGACATATTGTGGGAGTACCAAATCATTTTAGATGTTGGACAAGAGAAGCATATTTAGATATTGGAAGTCATAATGCTAACTTACAAGTCGTAGATGATTATGAACTAATATTAAGAACATTTTTAAAATATAAATTTTGTCATATTCCAATGCAACTTTATATACAATATAGAAATGCTGGAGGTGATAATTTTACATTTCATAGAAATGCATTAATTCAATATTATACTGACATTATTAGTAGATATTATAATAAAGCATTAAAAGAAAGATTTGACCAGTTACAAGTAAGAGATAATGTACATAATGGTAAAAGAGGTTATGATAAAGTAGATTGGGAGGTACCTTATTTTGAATATACAGATTGTCATTATGTATATAATCCAAAAGATAACGACGAAACTCCATTAATAAGTATTATTGTTGATATTACTAGTGAATCACCAGACAAATTACACCATATATTAAATGATATATTTAATCAAACATACCAAAACTTTGAAGTAATTATTGTAGGAAATAAATCAGTAGAATGGTTAGAGCATTTTATGAATTTTGAATGTAAATATAATTCAGATGATAGAATCAAATGGACTAATACATTTAAGAAATATAATGATAATAATACTTGTAGAAATTATGGTATAAAAATGTTAGCAACTGGAAGATATATAACTTATACTAATAATAAATGGAATAATAATCATTTGCAGTTAGCTATGGATGCGTTTAGAAAAAATAAAAATTTAGATATTGTAGTATGTCATAATGATAGAGATAATATTTCATATAGACATTTAGTTCATAAGAAAACAGTTTTATATAAGACTGGATTGTTTACGGATGAATGTGTGTTAGAAAATAGTGTTAATAATTTTACAGTTTATTATACAGATGTGTTTACGGTTCAATAAATATATTAAAAGTTAATTAAATTTTTAATATATTAATATATTTTTGAGAAATTTTTAATATTATTAGGGTCAGAATACCAATTAATAGTATCTTTTAATCCTTTAGCAAAAGGAATTTGTTCTTTCCATCCCAAATCTTTTAATTTAGTGGTATTGATACAATATCTAAAATCATTAAATAAACGGTCTTCTACAAAATCAGCATATTGTAAATAATCAGAATCATTCTTAATAATAGCTACTAACTTTTGTAAAATTTCTATCACATTATATTCATTAGTAGTTCCGATATTATAAATTTCATTAAGTTTTCCTTTACAAAGAATAGTTTCAATTGCAGTACAAACATCATTAACGTGAATAAAATTACGTCTTGCAATACCTTTTCCATGAATTTTACACTTTGTATTGTTTAATAAATTTGAAATAAAAGCAGGAATAATTTTTTCAGGATATTGCCTTGGACCATAAACATTATTTCCTCTAGTAATAATAACTGGAAGTTTAAAAGAATGATAATAACTTGTTACTAACATTTCAGCAGCAGCTTTTGTTGCTGCATATGGATTAGTTGGATTTAAAATACTCTTTTCTATACATCCTTCATTTTCCATATCAACTTCTCCATAAACTTCATCAGTTGAAATATGAATAAAACGTTTAATTTTTCCATATTCTCTAGAACATTCTAACATAATATGAGTTCCTAATACGTTATCCATTGTAAAATTAACTGAATTTCCAAAAGAATTATCAACGTGACTTTGAGCTGCAAAGTGAACTACAGTATCAATATTATTTTCTTCAAAAACTTTTACGTTAATTCCAGTAATATTTTGTTGAATAAATTTATAAGTAGATTTTAAACCATTATTTTTAATCCAAGTATTAACAGTTTCTTCGTTCATATCAGTAGAACAATATGACATACAGTCAATATTAACAACATTAACATTATCTTTAAGAATATAATAAATAAAATTAGAGCCAATAAAACCAGCACCACCAGTAATTAAAATATTTTTTGGAGAATAATC
>Ga0214923_10002474_pt1 | contig 24553 bp, 23 predicted proteins | sample LL1510_MetaG_FD_177993 | JGI IMG/M metagenome (GOLD analysis project Ga0214923, IMG submission 177993) | Freshwater microbial communities from Lake Lanier, Atlanta, Georgia, United States - LL-1510 | ecosystem: Environmental > Aquatic > Freshwater > Lake | place: USA: Georgia | collected...
AAGGCGGTAATAACACCAGCTTTACCGCGCCAACTGAATCTTCCGATGACCCATGGTCATCACCGGCAGGCGTTAGTGGCGGAGGATGGACATCCACCACCGCTGATGAACAGCCACCTTTTTAATCTAAACCAACCATTCCGCCCTTAATCAGGCGGGCCCTAAAAGAAGGAGCACCACAATGGGAGCACGTTCCAACCGGACGCTGAAGCAGAAACCAAAGGTTTCGCCAGCGTTAAATAAGAAGTTTAAGAAAAAGCCCTGCAGTTTCTGCAGAGATAAGGTCACCTATATCGACTATAAAGATGTAGCGACCCTGCGCAAATACATCACTGATCGCGGCAAGATTCGTGCAAGACGAATTACAGGTGCTTGTACTCAGCACCAACGCCAGATCTCTGATGCTGTTAAAAACAGTCGTGAAGTAGCGCTACTTCCCTACACCTCAACAGCGCGATAAGGAGAGAATAAAAAATGAAACTAATCCTTACTCGTGAAGTTGCAGGTCTTGGAAATCCAGGCGATGTAGTTAATGTTAAAGATGGCTATGCCAGAAACTTCCTTCTACCTAGAGGATCAGCGATTGCGTGGTCTAAGGGCGGCGAGAGCCAGATTGAAGGAATTCGCAAAGCTCGTCAAAATCGAGAGATTCGCGATAAAGATCATGCCAATGAGATCAAGGCAAAGCTTGAAGAAGCAAACCTTGAAATCAAAGCAAAGGTAGGAGCAACTGGTCGCCTCTTTGGTTCAGTAACAGAGAAGGACATTGCGTTAGTAATTAAGAGCGCAACTGGTATTGATGTTGACCGCCATAAGATCAAGCTGGTTAAGCATGTGAAGAACCTTGGTAAGCATTCAGCTAGGGTCTCACTTATGACTGGGGTGGCAGCAAATATCACCATTAACGTTGTTGAATAATTAAACGTTAGAGAAAACGGCTCGCCACGCGCGGGCCGTTTTTTATTTTCCAATTGCAAAGCAGTTTGAAATCTCAACTATTGAGAATTTGAAATAAATCTTTACCCACAGAGCAAGAGCTCTCTGACCTGCGTGTTTGCTGAGAAATTGGAAGTTACCCACATTTCCTCCACAAGCTCCACACAGGATTTGGGGTACTTACCCACAGTTATGGAACTTTTACCCACAACCCAATACACAGCAAAAATCAATGAATTAGCCCCTGTCAGTGCTGGGTAAGAGGATACGCACATGAGTCTGGCTGAAGTCCCAAATTTTGATGAGCGCAGATCAAGCGCGCCTGAATTTGATCGCACGCCCCCACAAGATTTAGTTGCTGAACAATCAGTTCTAGGTGGAATGCTCTTATCAAAAGATGCAATTGGGGAAGTTGTTGAAGTAATTAGACATCGAGATTTTTATCGGCCAGCACATGAATTAATCTTTGAAGTCATTGTTGATCTCTATGGCAAAGGTGAACCAGCAGATGCAGTAACTGTTTCGGCTGAGCTAACAAAGCGTGGTGAGATTACAAGAGCTGGTGGCGCTCCATATCTGCACACGCTTATCTCTGCTGTTCCAACTGCAGCGAATGCTAGCTATTACGCAAAGATTGTTAGAGAGCGAGCCATCGCTAGAAGACTTGTTGAAGCAGGAACAAAGATTGTTCAATTAGGTTATGCCGCAGAGGGCGATGTTGATTCAATTGTTGATATGGCCGAGCAAGAGGTTTATCAAGTAACTGAAAGACGAGCCGGGGAAGATTTTGTTCAGTTAAGTTCTTTAATTCCAACTGCGCTTGATCAGATTGAGAAGTTGCAATCAGGAGAGCTGGCAGAAGGTATCAAAACTGGTTTTAAAGATTTAGATGCTCTAACAAATGGTTTCCATCCTGGGAATATGATTGTCATTGCAGCTCGTCCTGCAGTTGGTAAATCAACCCTTGGTCTTGATATTGCAAGACATGCATCTATTACAAATGGTGATTGCTCAGTTATCTTCTCACTTGAGATGAGCCGATCTGAAATTACTATGCGCATGCTCTCAGCAGAGGCCAGAGTCGCTCTTAACAATATTCGCTCAGGTGCGCTTAGCGATGAAGAGTGGTCACGCCTTGCTCGAAGAATGGGCGAAATCAATGAAGCACCGCTATTTATTGATGATTCACCTAATCTTTCAATGATGGAAATTAGAGCAAAGGCACGAAGACTTAAACAGCGCCATGATTTGAAATTAGTCGTTATTGATTATCTCCAGCTGATGACCTCAGGAAAGCGCGTAGAAAATCGCCAGCAAGAGGTCTCTGAGTTCTCTCGTCAATTAAAGCTTCTTGCAAAGGAGCTTAATGTTCCTGTTGTTGCCATCTCACAGCTAAATCGTTCTCCAGAGCAGCGCTCCGATAAGAAGCCACTTCTCTCTGACCTTCGTGAATCAGGATCTATCGAGCAGGATGCCGACCTTGTTATATTGCTACACCGCGATGATCTCTATGATTCACAGAATCGCTCCGGCGAAGCAGATCTAATTGTTGCTAAACATAGAAATGGACCAACAAAGACAATTACTGTTGCATCTCTTCTTCACTTTGCAAAATTTGGCGATATTGCACCGAAGTATGCTGCCCCTGAAAAGTTTGTTAAAGATAATTAAACGATTTTTCTTAGCTCCCCAGTTTTAACATCAAAAATTGCTCCCACAACTTCTAAATCTTTTGGAAGTATCGGATAGTTTTTAATACTTGCTACATCATCTTTTAGAGCAGCAACTTGATCTGTAACCGTTCTAATCTCAATAGATCTAGTATCAATGCCTGATGCATCAAAGAGCGCTTGATGAATCTGCTCCTCTGTTCCACTTGCCATGCGGCAATCGGTATGTGGCATTACTAAGACTCTCTTTACCTCAAGAAGGTAGGTAGCAAGAAGCAGGGTTCGAAGCATGTCATCTGTTACACGCGCACCAGCGTTACGCAGGATTTTTACATCCCCTGCGCTCATTCCAACAATTCTTAACGGATCTATTCTTGAATCCATACAGGTAACGATGGCTAAACCTTTTGCTGCTCGGCCGCTTAAACCACTTGATTTATAGCCCTTTACATACTCGCTATTTGCGGCAAATATTGCATCAAATTCACTACTCAATGACCGCCTGCCTTTACTCGCGCTTTATCAGCGACAAATATACCGAGTAGCACGACTACGCAGCCGATCAATTGGATTCCACTCAAACTCTCACTTAGCCACCACCAGGCAAATATTCCTGCTAGAACTGGCTCTATCATTCCAAAGATACTCGCAGTCGATGCTGAGAGAATCTTGAGGCCACTGACAACAAGAAGATATGGCGCAATAGTTCCCATAACAACTATCCAAAGAATTAAAACCCAGCCAGGGAGGCTGTATTGGCTAAAACGACCAAGCAGCTCCATATCTTTAGTAAATACCTCTACTGGAAATTGCCAAGCTGGTAATACAAAGAAGAGAAGGGCGCTTGAAACTCCAAAACCCCAAACAGAAATTGCAGCGCTTGTTTTTGTTTTACCTAAGCGATCTCCAATAAGAAAGTATCCAGCGAGTGCAAATGCATCAAGCAGGGCTGCAATTAGCCCGATTTTATCCAGTGAGATACCAGACCAAACTTGAGTGATAAGAAGCAGTCCTGTAAAACTTAACAAGATGGCATACCAGAGAGAATTTGGAACATGTTTCTTTAAAACAAAGCGTAGAAATAAAAGAATCCAAATAGGAGCTGTGAATTCAATTAATAAGGCCACGCCCACATAAAGTCGTTCAATAGCGACAAAGTAAAAGGCTTGAACAAGCGCTACCCCTACAACTCCAAATGCTATTAACCAGGGCAATTCTTTTTTGGTGGCTTTTAGTTCTGATCTTCTAAATGTGAAATAGATAGCAAAGAGAATTACAAATGCCCCGCCGGTTCTAATCTGAGTCAGGCGCCAGGCCGAGAGGCCATCAACTAGAACAATCTTTGAAATGATGCCGTTAAAGGAGAAGAGAAGAGCCCCAGATAGCAGGTATATCTCACCACGAAGCTTTGATAGCACTTGCGTACTTTACAGGGCTAAAAGGCTCCTTCAGAAATTGTCATGATTTCGCCATCTTCGCGCTCAACTATCGCTCTTGTTGCGCTAATTAGGGGCAAGAAGTTATGAATGAAGTATCTAGATGCTGCAATCTTTCCTTCATAGAAATCTTTCTCTTTTCCAGAAGCGCTACCAATTTTAGAAGCTGCGATATCTGCTTGGCGAAGCAGAAGCCAAGAAATGATTACATCTCCAACAGCCATCAATAGCCGTGAGGTATTTAGTCCGCACTTATAGATTTCATCAGGTTTCTCTTGGCTTGCCATCGCGTGGGTAACAAGAAGACCAATAATTGCTTGCATCTCCTCCAAAGCTTTTCCAAGGGATGCTTTCTCTTCAGCATTATTGCCACCACTTGCCGCAACTTTGCCGATCTCTTTAGAAAGTTTTGTAAGCGCGCGACCATTATCTTTAATAATCTTACGGAAGAAGAAATCTAAACCTTGAATCGCTGTTGTTCCTTCATAGAGGGTATCAATCTTGGCATCTCTGACATATTGCTCTAGCGGCCAATCTTGGGTGAATCCAGAGCCACCAAATGTTTGTAGCGACTCTGTTCCAAGCAGAGTCCAAGCTCTCTCAGATCCATATCCTTTAACAATTGGAAGCAAGAGATCATTTAGATGCTCTAAATCTTTAATTTCATCTTCTGATTTGCCGTTAGCTCTGGCAAGAAGTACTTCATCTTGAATTGTTGCAGTGTATAAAATTAGCGCTCTCATTCCTTCGGCATAAGCCTTTTGCGTCATTAGCGATCTTCTAACATCAGGATGATGGATAACAGTAACTCTTGGGCTTGCCTTATTGGCCATATCTTTCATATCGCCGCCTTGGACTCTGGTTTTTGCATAGGCCAAAGCCTGCTGATAACCCGCGGAAAGCGTTGAAATTGCCTTAGTTCCGACCATCATGCGGGCAAATTCAATGATTTTAAACATCTGAGCAATTCCATCATGAACTTCTCCAAGCAGATATCCAACTGCTGGCTCTTTTTCTCCAAGATTCATCTCGCAAGTTGATGAAACATTAAGGCCCATTTTATGTTCAACATTTGTTACATAAACACCATTGCGTTTTCCGAGAGCTCCAGTTTCAAAATCAAACATAAATTTAGGAATCAAGAACAGAGACAAACCTTTTGTTCCAGGGCCAGCACCTTCAGGGCGCGCAAGAACAAAGTGCACAATGTTTTCAAATAGATCTGCATCACCTGAAGTAATAAATCGCTTTGTTCCAGTTATATGCCATGTGCCATCTGCTTGTTTCACAGCTTTTGATCTTCCTGCTCCAACATCAGAGCCGGCATCAGGCTCTGTGAGCATCATGGTTGCTCCCCACTCTTTCTCAACCATAAGCTTTGCAAGCTTCTTCTGTCTCTCATCACCTAAAACATGAGCAACTTGAGCAAAAGCAAAACCTGAGGCATAGATATGAACTGCAGGATTTGAACCAAGAACCATTTCAGCAATTGCCCAACGAATTGATGGCGGAATTTGTGTTCCACCTAATTCAGTTGGAACATCAATTAAGCCCCAACCACCATCGACATATGCGCGATAAGACTTTTTAAAACTTGCAGGAACCTTGACTTCGCCTGTTGTTTTATCAAAATCTGTTCCTTTGCGATCTCCTTCAATAAATGATTCTGCTAAATCCACTTCACAGAGGCGTTTAACTTCCTCGAGCATTCCCATAGCAGTTGCTTTATCAAGGTCTGAATAAATACCTTTTCCTAGAATTGATTCACGATCTAGTAGATCAAAGAGGCAGAACTCGATATCTCGCAGATTAGCTATGTAATGGCCCATGGCCCAATAATGCTACTGGCGAGTAACTTACGCAATACGACGAGCGGGCGACGGGAATCGAACCCGCGCTGCCAGCTTGGGAAGCTGGCGTGATGCCATTTCACTACGCCCGCAGCAATAGCATTGAGCCCATGCTACTAAGTGATCGCGATATTGCAGCAGAGATAAAGGCGGGACGAGTTCAGGTTGAGCCCTTTGAGGCCAAGATGATTCAGCCATCAAGTGTTGATGTTCGACTCGATAGATTCTTCAGAGTCTTTGAAAACCATAAGTATGAGGTGATTGATCCATCACTAGAACAATCAGAGCTAACTCGTGAGGTCGCTGTTGCTCCTGATGACTTCTTTATTCTCCATCCAGGTGAATTTGTTCTAGCTTCCACTTATGAAGTAATCACTCTTCCAGATGACATTGCTGGAAGACTTGAAGGAAAATCCTCTTTAGGGCGCCTGGGTTTGCTTACCCACTCAACTGCGGGCTTTATCGATCCTGGATTTAGTGGTCATATAACCCTTGAGCTTTCAAATGTGGCAAACCTTCCCGTCAAGCTATATCCAGGAATGAAGATTGGTCAGTTATGTCTCATCAAACTCTCATCTACCGCTGAGCATCCTTATGGCTCTGCAGTTTATGGCTCGAGGTATCAAGGTCAGCGCGGCCCAACGCCAAGCAAGTCTTGGCTCAATTTCCATAAAACTGAAATTAAGTAGGCAAGCAGGGTTTTAGAAAATTAAGTAGATTTAAGCCATGGATATAACCGTAATTGCGCTAGCTCTAGTTCTCTTCATTGTTGTCTTTGCCATTATTCAATATAACAAATTGGTTCGCCTTAATATCCAAGTTGATGAAGGCTTTTCACAGATTGAAGTTCAATTAAAACGAAGAGCAGATCTAATTCCTAATCTTGTAGAGACTGTAAAGGGATATGCCACACAGGAGCGGGAAGTATTTGAGAGAGTTGTGCAAGCAAGAGCGGCATCAACTACTGCATCCACTCTTCCAGCAGTTGCTGCGGCAGATGGCGCTCTAACTAACGCCCTGCGTGGATTATTAGCTGTTGCTGAGGCTTATCCTGATTTGAAATCTTCTACTAACTTCCTCCAGCTTCAAGAAGAGCTGGCAACTACAGAAAATAAAGTCTCCTTTGCTCGCCAGTTCTATAACGACACTGTTAGAAGCCTCAATACTGCAGTTAAAACGATTCCATCATCTCTATTTGTTGGCCTTGCTAAGGTCGGGGAGAGGGAGTTTTATGAAGTTGATGACCCAGCAGTTCGAAACGCTCCAAATGTTAAGTTCTAGGTAAATGGCAGATTTTCGCGCGCTTGAATCAGTAAATAAACGAAGGACCTTCTTTCTGCTCTTTTTCATGGCAGTTTTGGTCTGGTGTATCTCATATGTTGCAATCACCTACTTTGGTGGAACTGGCGCTGGAGTAATACCACTTGCAGTTCTTATCACTCTAGTCTCAGTCTGGGGATCATATTTTGCTTCAGACAAGTTAGTATTAAAAATGACTAGAGCGAAAGTAATTAGCTATGAGGATAATCCAAATTTATTTAATGTAGTCAATGAAGTTGTGATTGCCTCTGGCCTTCCTATGCCTAAGGTGGCAATTGTTAATGATCCAGCCCCTAATGCCTTTGCAACTGGACGAAATCCAGAGAATGCTCTTATTGCTTTTACCACTGGATTACTAGAGTCAATGGATCGCGATGAATTACAAGGTGTAACAGCCCATGAAATGGCTCATGTTGCTAATAGAGACACTTTAGTTTCAGCAGTAGCTGCAACAACTGCAGGGATCATTGCTTTGATATCTGATATTTTGATGAGGATGCTCTGGTTTGGCGGCGGAAGAAGTAGGAGCCATCAGAATCAGATGCCAATATTTCTCGCCATTATTCCTTTAATTCTCGCTCCAATTGCAGCAACGCTATTGAAGTCAGCAATATCTCGCCGCAGAGAATCACTTGCTGATGCCACAGCTGTTTCATTCACCAGAAACCCAGCAGGGCTTAGATCAGCACTTGAAGTATTAGCTAGGGATAACACAGTAGTTGAAGCTCGATCAAGCGCTGTTGCCCACTTCTATATCGAATCTCCACTTGATGCTTCAGCAGCTTCTAAATTATTCGCCACCCATCCTCCGATTCAAGAGCGAATTGAGACCTTAAGAAAGATGGAAGCTAATCCACTAAGTAGTAACTAAGCGCACACCGTTAATAACAATAATTGCAGTAGCAACTGCGATACCAAGTGGTCTTCTAGGAACAACAGAGACTAATTTTGCTGCGATTGGCGCCATAAGAACGCCACCTAAAGCAAGGCCACCAACTGCCGACCAATCAATATCAAGACGAGAAATATTGGCGAGAAAACCAACGCTGGCACAAACTGCAACGATAAATTCAGCAGCGCTAACTGTTCCAATGATTTTTCTTGGTTCATGCTCTGTAGTGGCAAGAAGAGTTGGCGTAACTATCGGTCCCCAGCCACCGCCACCTGATGCATCTATAAAACCACCAGTAGCCCCTAGGAATGTTAGGTATTTAGGATTATCAAGTTCGGCAATATTTGGTTTTATATTAGCTTGAAAAACATTTCTATACAAGAGAACGAATCCAAGTAGGAGAAGAATTGTTGAGATAAATATTGTTCCGCCACTTAGATCAATAGAGGATAAGAATGTCGCCCCAGCAAATGCACCTATACCTCCAGGAATTGCTAGGCGTTTTAGAATTTCAAAGTCAACATTTTCACGATGCCAATGTGAAACACCCGATGCCAAAGTAGTTCCAATCTCTGCTGCGTGAACAGCTGCTGATGCCACTGCTGCTGATGTTCCCAGAGTTAGAAGAAGGGTTGAGCTGGTAAGTCCAAAGCCCATGCCAAGTGCGCCATCTATTAATTGGGCAATTGATCCAGCGAGTGCAAAAAAGAGCCAGTTCACATAACTTCCTTCATCAGTGTCTCTACATTTAAAGCGATATCTGTAGTGCCATCAAGGATTAACTCAGCCGATGTTGGCGCCTCATAATCTTGACCCACTCCAGTTAGGTTAGGCAGGTTACCTTCTCTAGCCTTCTTATATAGCCCTTTTGGATCTCTTTGAGCACATATTTCAGCTGGGGTTTTCACCCAGACTTCAATGAATTCACCAGAATCAAAAATCTCTCTTGCATGATCTCGATCTACTTTAAATGGACTTACTAAAGCAACAATTACAACAAGACCGGCATCAACCATTAGTTTGCCAACCTCTGCAACGCGGCGGACATTTTCTGCCCTATCTTCCTTTGTGAAACCAAGATCTTTATTTAGCCCAAGCCTTAAATTATCGCCATCCAATACATAGCTATGAATCCCTTTAGTAAATAGTTCTTTCTCAAGAGCATTAGCTATGGTTGATTTTCCAGAGCCAGATAGTCCCGTCATCCAAATTACTTTAGCTCTCTGACCTTTTTGTTGAGAGCGAGTAGCTTTGTTAATGTCGTAATCATGTTTAGTGATATTGGATGCTCTCCTAAGAGCGTGGACAACCATTCCAGCACCGATAGTGTTAAGAGTTACTCGATCTACAATTACAAAATTACCTGATATCCGGTTCTCAGAGTATTTAGTTAGTGCAATGGGAGAATCAGTAGCAATCTCCACTAAACCAATCTCATTCATTGCAAGAGTTCTAGCTGATTCATGCTCGCCACTATTAATGTCGATTCGGTGGCGAATAGTTGTTATCGTTGCGGAAACCATTGAAGAGCCGTTAATTAGGTAGTAAGAGCGAGAGTGAATTAACTCTTCTTCACCTAGCCAGACCAAGTTTGCGCTAAAGCGATCAGCAGGGGTTGTGAAATTATTAGCACCTTCAATAAAGTCACCGCGAGTTGCATCAACCTCTGGGGTCAACACCATAGTTATTGCTTTGCCACTTGGTGCGCTTTGAATGTCGCCATCAAAGGTGGCAAGCCTAGAAATTTTCGCTTTTTTAGCACTTGGAAGGATTACTACCTCATCGCCAACTTTAAATTTTCCTTGGCTCACCGTGCCTGAAAGGCCGCGGAAGTTTTCAGCTCTTGAAATTAGTTGCACACCCATTCTTTTATGCTCATTTTTCCTAGGTTTTTCGCGCCAATTCTGAATCTCTTCCAAGAGAGATCCACCGGCATACCACACAGTTTTTGCTGTTTTATAAACCACGTTATCGCCTTCAAGTGCGCTTACTGGAATAAAACAAGCATCCTCAATAGCCAAACGTTTTATAGCAGGCGTTAGCTCTTGGACAAGATTGTCATAAATCTTCTGATCAAAGTTACTTGCATCTAATTTATTGATAACAACTATTACTTTTTCAACACCCATGAGTGCGCAGATTGTTAAGTGGCGAAGAGTTTGAACTCTGACCCCTCTTGTGGCATCTACTAGAACTAATGCAATATCAGCCCTTGATGCAGCAACGGCCATATTCCTTGTGTACTGCTCATGGCCCGGAGCATCGGCAATTATCAATCGTCTTCCATCAAGTAGCGACATAGAGCGATATGCCACATCAATAGTTATTCCTTGTTCACGTTCTGCTTCAAGACCATCTGTTAATAAACTAAAATCAATTTCACCTGCTGGAATTATCGATCCTGCTCTCCTTGTGCTTCTAGCTGATGAAACGGTGTCATGAGGAACAGAATCTGTTTCCACCAATAGACGCCCGATTAAAGTGCTCTTTCCATCATCGACGCTGCCACAGGTAAGGAGACGAACTATAGGTTTTGAAGAAAGTGAGGACATTAGAAATAACCCTCTTTCTTTTTCTTCTCCATAGAATCTTCCTTATCGCCATCAATCAGGCGAGTGGCTCGCTCACTTAGTTTCACAGCCATCACTTCTGCTACTACCTGCTCAAGTGTGATGGCATCTGATTCAACGCCGGCAGTTAGTGGGTAGCAACCTAGAGTTCTAAATCGAATCTTCTTCATCTCGGGCTTTTCATCATTAATTAATGGATAGCGATCATCATCGACCATAATTAACTGTTCGCCGCGCTTTACAACAGGGCGTTCTTTAGCGAAATAGAGTGGATTTACCGGGATATTGTGAAGTTGGATGTAGCTCCAGATATCAAGTTCGGTCCAATCTGAAATTGGAAATACTCGCATGCTTTGATCTGGCCTGATTCTTGGGTTATAGGTTCTCCAGAGCTCTGGTCGTTGCGCTCTTGGATCCCAGCGATGACCTGATTCTCTAACGCTAAATAATCTCTCTTTTGCTCTACTTTTCTCTTCATCGCGGCGTGAGCCACCAATAGCAGCATCAAATCCATAGGAATCTAAAGCTTGACGTAGCGCAACAGTCTTCATCACCCTGGTGTATTCAGATGCGGTAGTTGAAAAAGGAGTTACTCCATCTCTAACTCCATCTTGGTTGGTGTGAGTAATTAACTTAATCTGATACTTATCAGCCATCTGATTTCTAAATTCAATCATCTCGCGGAATTTCCAAGTGGTATCGATATGGAGCATAGGGAAGGGAACCTGAGCAGGAAAGAATGCTTTTCTAATTAAATGAAGAACTACCGACGAGTCTTTGCCAATTGAGTATAAAAAGACAGGATTTCTAAAGCTAGCTGCAGTCTCTCTTATTATTTCAATCGACTCATTTTCTAAAGATTCGAGAATCTCAGGAGAGCTGCGCATTAGGAAATCCTATTGTCCACAGCTCTATAAATCCTTGATTGGGAAAGTGAGAGTAAATTTGGCGCCCCTGCCTAATTCAGATTCAACTTTAACTTGGCCACCATGAGCTTTCATCACTGCATCAACGATTGATAAGCCAAGTCCAGTTCCCTCAGTCCCACTCCGCTTGCGAGAGAGATCTGCCCTATAAAAACGTTCAAATATTCTTTCCTGGGATTCAACTGAAATTCCAGGCCCGTTATCTGAAACAGAGAAATAGGTTGCTAAATCATTTTGACCGGCGCTCACAATTATTTTGCTTCCATCGGGAGTGTGAATCTGGGCATTTGCGAGCAAATTAGCTATTACTTGATGGATTCGGATGGAATCCCCCAGCAGAAATAAGTCTTCACTCTCAAGCTCGATGGAGATCTCATGAGTAGATCTTGCTGCTTTTGCTGACTCCACAGCTTCCTTAATCAGCTTGCCGATATCAACTGGCTCCATCAGCATCTCTGGTGATTGATCTAGGCGGGCAAGAAGCAATAGATCTTCAACTAAAGATGACATACGCACCGATTCATCTTCAATTCGCCGGATTAGTTCACTTGTATCTTCTTCACCCTTAATGGCTCCCTGGCGGTGAAGTTCAGAAAAACCTCTAATAGCAGTTAGTGGAGTGCGCAATTCATGTGAAGCATCAGCAACAAAGCGACGTAATTTATCTTCACTTTTAACCTTAACAGCAAATGCTTCTTCAATTCGAGCAAGCATCTGATTCAAAGCTGATGTCAATCGACCAACTTCAGTATCAGTTCGTGCTTCATCAAGACGAGCAGAGAAGTCACCTTTAGCAAAAGCCTCTGCTGTTTCTTCAACTGATTTCAATGGGCGAAGTGAGATGTCGATGATTCTCCGAGCAATTAAAGCTAAGACAATTAGCACAATAAATCCCAGGGCAAGAAAAAGGAAACGCAATTGATTCATCGCTTTCTCTACGCCATCTAATGAGATTGCGCAGATGACGCTTCCAAGACTTGAAGGAAGAAGTCGTGCAAGAACTCGATAATCACTTCCTCTGCCTCCAGCATCTAGAGTAAAAGGCTTATCGTTATATTGGCTTACCTCAGCTGGAGTTATCCCAGCTACTAAAGTCTGAATTCTCTGCGGGCTTTGGATATCGCCCACTGTTCCTAAAATGTTTCCAGATGCATCAAGTAGTGTCACGCTCACTTCAGATGGCACATCACTTAAGGGTTCAAAGGGCTGGAAGAGAGGCTCTTTTGCATTTGTTTCCTCGGGCTCTGCTGCAATTCCTGCGCGATCAAGCCTTAAAAGTGAGCCTCCAGCAACGCTTTCTAGCTGAACATCTACTTGGGCAATTAGAAAAGTTCTAAAAGCTGCTTGAGCCGCAAAATCTGATGCTGCAATAGCAAATGCTCCAAGTGCTACAACGCCGATGACTAACCTATTTCGCAGACTCCATTGACCTGGCCTTGGTTTGTATTTGCGAAAGGGTTGATTCATTAATTAATTCTTTGCTGGCAACTTCAAGCGATAACCAACACCGCGAACAGTGTGGATAAGTGGTGGTTCCGTCTGGTCAATCTTCTTACGAAGATATGAAATATAAGTCTCCACAATTCCAGCATCGCCACGGAAGTCATACTGCCAGACATGGTCAAGAATCTGTGATTTTGAAACCACGCGATCTGCATTGATCATCAAGTATCTAAGAAGGATAAATTCTGTTGGAGAGAGATCAATTAAATTCCCAGCCCTACGGACTTCATGTGTTGCCTCATTAAGCTCTAAATCAGCAAAGGAGATTAACTCTTCATTAATTGAAGTTTCAATAACTCCAGTTCTGCGCAATAGTGCTCTAAGGCGAGCAACGAGTTCCTCTAAGCTAAATGGCTTTGTGACATAGTCATCGCCGCCAAGAGTTAATCCTTTGATTTTATCTTCAGTAGTGTCTTTTGCAGTTAGGAATAGAACGCCCACATCTTGTCCATCTGCGCGTAACTTCTTGCAAACTTCAAAGCCATCGAGATCTGGAAGCATCACATCCAGAATGAGCGCATGTGGTTTAAATTCCTCGGCAACGCGCAAGGCCTCAGCCCCACTTGCCGCAGTGCGAACCTCAAAACCGACAAAGCGAAGGCTTGTTGTTATAAGTTCGCTAATACTCTTCTCGTCATCAACAACTAGGACCTTTTGGACCTTAACTTCATTTGTTGTGGTCATCGATGGCTCTTTCTTAACTAGAACTGTTGAATTCATTAGTAATCACCTCGAGGCCATCTTGTAGGGCTCACTTTAGAACTTCCTGAGAAGAGGCTGGATTATAGGCGCGAGTTTCAAGAACATCGGACCCAAAAGAGCTAAATCTGGGCTAAAACCTCTCCAAGAGAATCGATCTTTTTGACTTCAAGGTCTGGGTAATTTCCAATATACCAACCATAATGGTGAACATGATCTGTGACTTTCATTTCACTAGGGGCAGGCAATCCTTCGATGCTCTTTAAGTAAGGCTGGCGTAGTTGATTCCCTCCACCTGAAAGACCACGTCTAAATTCGATCCCTGCACTTAAAAGCACCTCCTCAACCCTGTCTCGGATTCTTCGATTAGCTTCATTTAGCACCAACGTGAAGGCATAATTTGAACTTCCCTCAAATTTAAAGTTAGTCTGAAAAATGTCTGAATCTAGAACCGATAGAAAGTGTCGAAAATTTCGGGTCCTTATAAGATTGTTGCTATCTAATCTCTTCAGTTGTTCCAGCCCTAGCAATCCATTTAACTCAGTTGGGCGCATGTTATGACTTGCAAATGCAAAAATAAAGTCAGGGTTAAGATCAGGATGGTTACCTATATAACGAGCACGAGTCTTAGCATTTAAACTCTCTCTAACCATGCCATGGGACCGCATCATCCTTAGGACGTCATAGAGCTCATCATCATTTGTTGAGACCATCCCTCCCTCAATGGTTGTCAAATGGTGTGCATAGTAAAAAGAAAAATTGGAAGCCCAACCAAAGGAGCCGACTTTAATATCATTGTGAGTAGCCCCATGAGACTCACAAACATCTTCAATTAATGGCACCCGCAATTTCTTTAGCTCACTCAATAACTCTTCGGTAAGGCCATTAAGTCCCAAAATGTGAGTTAGGAATACTGCTCTAGTCTTAGGGGTAATGGCTTGCAATACGAGTTTTGGATCTAGTGCCAATGTTTGTCTATCGATATCTACAAATACAGGCGTTAAACCGGCTTTAATTACTGCGGAAATATCAGAGACCCACGTCAATGGGGGAACGATTACCTCGCCGGGCCCCTTTAATTCTCTTAAAGCCATCATGGTTAGGTCATTGGCTGACGAACCTGAATTGAGCATCACGGAGTGTTTAACTCCAAGCCAACGACTCCATTCTTGCTCAAATTCCGTAACAAGAGGCCCATGGGTTAATTTGGGGTCTGGTTGTTGTAGGTAATCAATCATTTTGTCTAGATCGCCCCTAGTTACATTATTTTGCATCAAAGGCCAAATTAGATTTCTAATGTTGTCCCTCCTATAATGATTTGAAACCAGTAGTTCCAAGTCTATCCAAGAAATTTGTAAATATTGCGGTTATAGAATCTAGATTATAAAACCACTCAAATTCTAATTAGCCAACCGAGCCACTCTCTTCATTGCTTGAAAAAATACAAGTTGAGCCTTTGTTTTCGATGGCAACTGGGACATGAGTTCCAAAATCGAATTTCTTTAAGAAATTTTCTCGCTCTCCATCAGCTACCCAAAATAGAAAAAAGCCACCACCCCCAGCGCCTATGACTTTTCCACCTAGGGCGCCTGCAGCAGTGGATTTCTTCCAAATGCTTTCTAAGGTGGAGTTGGTGGAAAATGGGTTCAATTCCCTTTTGACATTCCAGGCTTCTACCAGCATCTCCCCAACAATGTCCAGGTCACCTTTTCCTTCTAGAAGCAATACACATTGCTTAGCAAGGTTTATGGATTTATTCATAGCCTGACTTTTACTCTCAATCTTTCTCAAGAGTTCAGCCTGCACATCTGAACTTGTTCGCTGGACTCCTGTAAATATTAGAACCACTCTTCGCTCGATCTCCTCTTGATAGGAACGTGGGACATTAATTGGAGATACTCTCCAATTCTCCTCACCAAAGCTTAGGTGGTTTAAGCCCCCATATGAACAAGCAATTTGATCTTGAATGCCAACATTTTCCTTCAAGATTTCGCGCTCAAGCTTTATTGCTTCACTTGCTAACTTTTCAGGATTTACAGATTTTTTCTGGAGCAGTAACAATGTGTGTATCAGGCCAACTGCAAAGGCAGAGGAAGAGCCAATACCGCTTCTTGCCGGTAAATCACCGTCATGGTGAATTTCTAGTGGGAAGTGTGGGCCAAACTCTTTTAATCCCTCACGGATAGCAGGGTGCTCAATCTCGGATATGTTAAGAGTAGTCTCAACTCTCGAGTAAACGACTCTATACCTGTGATTAAAGAAGGGTGGTAACTCTCGAGCGCTCAAGTAGCAATATTTGTCTATCGCAAAAGATACGACTTGACCACCATTTTCCCGATACCACTCAGGATAATCACTTCCACCTCCGAACAAAGAGATTCGGTAAGGGGTTCTTGTGATTATAATTAGAGTTCCTTAAGTTTAGAGTTTAGATTCTTCAACTATTTTTCTACGCAATGACACTTTTAACATCTCCTCGATGTTTTCAATAGCTTTTTCTCCAAATTTTTTCATGATTCGAGACCTAAAGTCCATATTCGAATGATAAGCAATAAAGGCCTGGTCCCTAAATTCTAATACCTCGTGAGCCAAAAGGTGTTCCGTTGGCATGGGCAAAGTTTCGTAAGCGTGAAATGAATAGCCTACATAGCTCTCTGGTAAAGAGTAACCCTTTTCTACCGCTTGTTTATATAGAGCGCTTCCCGGCAATGCCATTGCAGCGTACATATTCCAACCCGAAGTACATAACTCAAGAGAAAGGTCGAGTGTTTTCTGCATTAAGTTTCGATTCTCCCCTGGCAAGCCAACTATATAGTTAGCCATGATTTCGATATCAGCATTGTGAATTTGCTGTACAACTTTTTGAATATCTACATCCTGAAACTTTCCTTTAGAAACTTCAAGCCTGACCGAGCGTTCAGCACTTTCAATTCCTAGGCACAACCACTTTATCCCAGCAGATCGAACAAGTTGCAGAAATTCAGGATTAGAAACCGTATCAATTCTTGAATACGCCCACATTCTAAGTTCTTTTGAGTAGGGTCTTGAAGCAATTTTTTCGCACAAAGGTACGTAGTATTTTCTATTAAGCAAAAACATTTCATCAACAATTCGGATGGTACGTATCCCCATTTCAGCAAGAATATCAAATTGCTTAATCATAAATTCTGGTGACCAAAAACGCATTCGACTGTAGTCGCTCGCAACTCCAATTTCATTTTCATCATTTCTATTAATTATATTTATCATGCAGAACGAACAGCCAAAATTACAACCCAAAGAACTTTGAATGGCTGCATACGGAGAGCGCTTTTCTTCATCGTACTCCCCATGCCAAAGTGGAGCGCGATATAAATCCAAGGGTCTTTGGTTTTGAGGCAGGAGGTCCCAAGCATAGCCAGGTAGGTCAATATCCATTCTCTCCGTAGGTACAACAATTTCTGCTTTATTTATCACAACTCGATTATTATCCCTTATGACAACACCTTTGATATTTTTGAGATATGGAGGTGTTATTTCTGGAAGACTTAGAACATTCCATAGGGCGTACACCCCTTCATTTGTAAATCCAAAGTCAATTTGTGATTCATCTTCCAGACATTTAATAGGGAGTGCTTGAACATAAGAGCCAACTAGAGAAATAACCCAGTTCCCATTTTTTTCCTTAAGTGCTTTAGAAATCCTTGAAGCCCCACTCATGCCAGCCGTTCCAGCATTGACATTTTGCCCATAAACAACGAGACAGATTAATCTTGGGGATAAAACTTGGATTCGATTAACTAATTCTTCATCAGATATACCTTCGGCATTAGCATCAATTATTCTTGCTGTGAAACCTTTAGCTCTGACCGATTGTGCTAATAAAAGAGCCCAAGTGGGAGGCTCTATAGCACTCAATTTTGTTGCCAAACCTTGGTAAAGGCTATTTGAGTTACTTGGATTGATAAAAACAATATCGATCAAAGGGCTACCTGACCTTTTCTATAAACTCAAGAGACCTATCATTCATACTTGATCTCGACAGCCCATAACGGTCTAACAGCTCTTCACGAGATCCATTTTCAAATGCAAAAGCTGTATTAAGCGAGAGTCTTAATGTAGGCAAGCTTAGATTCAAGTCACTAACCGCTTCTAATATTGCAGAGCCAAAGGCTCCATCCCTTGCCTGTTCTTCTATAGAAATAAGGATTGAGTCATTCTTAATACAATTTTCAAAAACACGCAAATTCAAAGGTTTTATTTTCCAAACATCTATAATCTGAATTGAATAACCAGTCTCTTGATTAATTTGTTGTGCTAGGTCTATTGCCCTATCCAAAATGTATCCACTAGCTAGGATAGAAATCTTGAATCGGTCATCTCCTTCTAAGACTTCTAAAACTTCAATTCCAGAACTGTCCAAAAAATGTTTACGGGTAGAGAGACGGGCCGCTAAAGAGCGTTCAAGTCGGACGTAACGAAGTGCGGGAGAAGCGATAGTATTTTTGACAATTTCTCTGACTTGCATTTCAGAACTGGGGGAAAAAATCTCGATTCCTTCTATTGCCCTCATGTAACACAAGTCTTCTGTTGGTTCATGGGCTGGACCCGCGGGCGCGTAGCCTAGGCCAACGCCGTTACCCAAAATTGTAATGTGGTTATTAGGCATAGCACAGGAATAGCGTATTTGCTCAAAGCACCTTGCTACCCAGCAGGCCATCATATAAACGTAAGGCTTCTTGCCGGAGGCGGCTAATCCAGAAGCAAAGTTCACGGCATTCTGCTCTGAAATACCTGCAGCTACAAACTGATCTGGTAATTCCTGGCGCCATTCATCCAATGCAGGAGCTCCCATGTCAACTGAAATTAGAACAATACTCGCGTCCTTTTTTGCTTGAGAGAATAATTCTTCAATAAAAACATCCCTATGCGCCTTCACTGTAAGGCCTCAATCATTTTTTTAATATCACTTGGATCTCTCGGAATAATTGTGTGGTACTCAGATTTCCCCTCCATAAATTCCACACCTTTAGATTTTATTGTATTTGCAATTAGGACCGTAGGTTCAATTGGCAACTTCGAAAGGCACGCTCTCAACTTTATGAAGTCGTGGCCATCTTCAACTAAAACATTAAAACCAAAACCTCTAAATTTGTTCGCGAGCGGTTCTAGTTTTAGTAACTTTTCAGTCTCACCTAATATACCTAAACCATTCCGATCGATAATTATAAGGAGGTTATTAAGATGGTAGTGATTTATTAATATAAGTGATTCCCATATTGCTCCTTCATATAATTCTGCATCTCCTAGAATGACAACGAATCTGCCCAGTTTATTGCTAAAAGCAAGACCCGCAGCAAAACCAAGTGCATTACCAAGCGAACCCCCAACAAAATTGCAACCAGGTATGCTCTTGTCTGGGTGAAGTCTAAGAATCCCCCCAGCTTTGCAGTACTTTTCCAATTCACTTTTAGGAAAGTATCCTAAATCGGCCAAGATAGGGTAAACAGCCGGTCCGCCATGGGCCTTACCCCAAATCAAATGATCACTCTCATGCTTAAACCAAGTTTTCTCATCGTAGAATAGTGAAACTAAGATATCAACCACACTTAATGAACTTGCGAGATGACCAAAGCCTGAGTTTGTTTTGAACTTTATTAGTTCGCGCCGGGTCGACTTGGCTTTTTCCTCTAAAGTCAACTTAATCACGCCCCAAACTCTATAGCCTTGTTAGTCAAGAAACTGTTGGCTGACACTATCACTTGTAGGAGAATTTAAAGTTTAGCATAAGCCCTAGCAATCCCTTCTTCAAGGGAAATGCGCGGCTCCCATCCTGACTCTTGAAGCCGTGTTCCATCCAAAAGTTTTGCTTTTGCGCCATTTTGACCATCGTTAGAAAAGACAACATTGCCCCCATAGCACGCAATCTTTCTAATTATTTGGGAAAGTTCCTTCACGGTGCACAATTTAGGACCCGATACATTGATAATTGAATCTACGAAAAGCTGTTTTTGTATGATGTGCTGAATTGCATTTGCAAAGTCGTCTGCGTGTAAAAATTCTCTAACTGATGTTCCGTCTCCCAAGAGTCTTACCTCGTCAGAATTAAGCAACTTGGCCTTGTGGAATTTTCTTAGTAATGCTGGAATAACATGAGCTTTATGTGATTCTATTGAGGAGTCGTCTCCGTACAGGTTTGTGGAAATAACTGAAATCCAATTGAATTTAAATTGAGTTCTAGCTGCCTCAATTAGTACCAGCCCTAACATTTTTGCAGTTGAGTAGGGAAGACTTGATTGATCCATGGGTCCAGTCCATAAATCTGCAGGGTTCATTCTTTGGCTCAAATTCACAGGGTAGACACAAGCCGGGACTAAATTAATGACATTTTCAATTCTAAGATTTACGCAAACTCGAACGACACTAACAAGAATTTCAGAATTCTGTAATCCTAATTCCAAGGGCTCAGTAGTGTTTCTTTCGATACCTCCAACTACGCCAGCTGCAATGATGACTACATCTGGTTTAATCAGATCTATTCGAGTCTCAAGTTCCGTAGAGTTTCTAAAGTCCAAATCACGTCGAGTAAGGGAAAATACCTGATTTTCTTGGTTTTCTGTAAAATTTTTAAAAATTGCATTACCAACTAAGCCATTTCCTAGGATTAATATCTTTCTCATATATAGACCTCAGGATAAACCAATAGCTACCATCACAAATTTGTGTGTGGTCTGTGTAAAAACACTGGCAAACCCTTAGCCAACTCTTCTAACCCACTATTCAGGGGTATGGTTGGTTTAAATCCCAGGTTCTCTATCTTTGCGTTAGAAACAATGTAATTTCTCTGATCAGGGTCTTTACCGAAAGGCGCTTCGATGAATGTGAAATTCCTAACGATTTTTTTAATCATTTCGCATAATTCCAGCTTTGAAATATTTGCCTCTGATAGCCCTACATTGAAAATTTCTCCTCGAAAATCCAGTTCGTTTTCTAATGCCAGATTGAACGCCTGCACAACATCAAGAACATGTATGTAATTTCTCTTGAAATGCCCCTCAAAAATAACCACAAATCCATCACTTATGGCCCGGTATACGAAGTTATTTACTAACAAGTCAAGACGCATCCGAGGGGAGAGCCCAAAGACTGTCGCTAACCTAAAACTTGTAGCGTTAGGTAATTCCATTAAAGCTTGTTCTACGATGACTTTATCTTTTGCGTATAGAGATAGTGGGTTTAGGGGCGAACTTTCGTCACAGAAGTTACCCTTCTCACCAACTCCGTACGCACTATTAGTTGTGGGCATGATTACTCTCTGGTCTTTACTCAGCTGTTTAATCAACCAAAGAATAGAATCCCTATTAATTGACTTAGCTAACATAGGATCCTTGTCGCAAGCTGGGGCGCCCACAATAGCTGCTAGTGGTATCAAAACATCTGCTTTTGATACCTCCTCTTTCATTAAAGCTTCATTCCTTACATCGCCAAAAACAAGCTTGAAATTGCTATTTCGGATAGATGTTGTAAGGCTCGTCTGTCTGTACTTAAAGTTATCAACAACGGTAACTTCATATCCCCTGTTAAGTAAGTCAGGAACTAATACTGAGCCTATATAACCAGCACCACCTGTTACTAGCACCTTTGTCATTTTTGTCTCTCCACGAATAGTTGATTTTCAACTAATTCGGCAATGATGTGATAGGCAATGATATGGCACTCTTGGATGTGCTGAGTGTCTGTGGAAGGTACTTCTACGCTAATTTCTACCAATTTCGAAATGTCAGCATTCACGCATGTGAAAGCAATTGTTTTAACGCCTTTAGCTTTGGCAGAAACAACAGCATTTATGCAATTTTGCGAAGACCCACTGGTTGTAAATGCTATGACAAGATCTCCTGGTTCAGCGTAAGCCTCAACCTGTCTAGCGAAAACTTGATCGTATGAAGAATCATTTGAAATTGCCGTGATGATGGAAGTGTCAGTAGAAAGCGCCATTGCTGGCAATGCTCTTCGGTTTATCTTCTTTGAAAAAATATTTACAAATTCTGCTGCAAAGTGTTGTGAATCGGCTGCGCTACCCCCGTTTCCACAGATTAGTATTTTCCGACCTGATTCGAAAGCCTTAGCAATCGACATAGCAGTTGCAACAATTGATTCCTTCGAGTTACTCTTAAATTTTGGTATCAGTTCTAATAATTCATCGAATCGAAGGGTAATAATGTCCATATCTTCCCTAACCCCTCATGTTCCCAGAATCCAATCAGCAGCATCACTAAGAGAATGCGCATAATACTCTGCTAAATGACTTTTTTTGGCTATTCCCTGTACCTGTATTGGGGTGCACCCTAGGTTTTTACCAAACAAGATGTCACTTTCTTGATCTCCGATAACGTAGCTCCGGGAGGGAGAGAGATTGAAGGCAGATATTGCTCGTAAACCAAGTCCAATCTCTGGCTTCCGACATTTACAATAATCTTCTGGAATATGAGGACACACATAAACAAAACTGATATTTATATCGTTTTGCTCTAAGAAATCAACTATAAGTTGATTAACCGCACCAACTTCTTCCTGTGAAGCCAGGGCTCGGCCAATAATTGATTGGTTTGTCACAATTCCAAAAGCAAATCCCTCTTTGCCTAGAGCGGCAAGCGCTGAGACAAGGTCAGGTTTAAATCTGACTAACTTAGGGTCAGACAAATAATGGACATGTTCGATTAACGTCCCATCTCTATCCAAAACAACAAATTTTTGTGACAAGCGAACTCCAAACTTAGGGTGCTTTAAGAAACCATTAAGGCTGTTTGAATGTGCCCCAATTGTCCAGCTTTTGAGCTCGAACAGAAGGCAAATGTATGCAATTCCTCAAGATTTGGATCAGAGTCTTATGTGCGGGAATAGAAAGGGGGCTATCTAGGTTCTGGCTAATGCAGTATTGAGCCACCTCGACTCAATCTTTTGACTGTAGAGGGCTCAATGCTGGAGGGTAACCCCCTTGGAATCCAATAGATAGCTTGAAGGAGTTAAAAAGATGGCAAGAGCAGTCGGAATCGATCTGGGCACGACCAATAGCTGCGTATCCGTACTTGAAGGTGGCGAACCCACCGTTATTGCAAATGCAGAGGGTGCGCGCACTACCCCCTCCATTGTTGCCTTTGCAAAAAATGGCGAGGTATTAGTTGGAGAGGTCGCGAAGCGTCAGGCAGTTACCAACGTGGATCGCACCATCCGCTCAGTCAAGCGCCACATGGGAACTGACTGGAATACAAGTATTGACGGCAAGAAATACACCGCCCAAGAAATCTCAGCTCGCATCTTGCAGAAATTAAAGCGCGATGCAGAAGCATACTTAGGTGACACTGTCACTGATGCTGTTATTACAGTGCCAGCATATTTCAACGATGCGCAGCGCCAAGCCACTAAAGAAGCTGGCGAAATTGCAGGTTTAAACGTTCTACGTATCATCAACGAGCCAACATCTGCAGCCCTTGCATACGGCCTAGATAAGGGCGATAAAGAACAGACTATTTTAGTATTTGACCTAGGTGGCGGAACATTTGATGTTTCACTCCTTGAAATTGGTGATGGCGTAGTTGAAGTTAAAGCTACCAATGGCGATAACAACCTTGGCGGCGATGATTGGGATCAAGCACTCGTCGACTTCTTAGTTAAAACTTTTGCCGCTAAAAATGGCGTTGACTTAGCAAAAGACAAAATGGCAATGCAGCGTGTAAGAGAAGCGGCTGAAAAAGCTAAGATTGAACTCTCTTCATCTCAGCAAACATCAGTCAATCTTCCTTACATCACAGTAGATGCTGAGAAGAATCCACTTTTCTTAGATGAAACAATTACCAGGGCGCAGTTCCAAGCAATGACTGCAGATCTTCTTGATCGCTGCCGTCGCCCATTCCAATCAGTACTAAAGGATGCCGGCATTCCAATTGCCAATATTCATCATGTAGTTCTTGTTGGTGGTTCAACTCGTATGCCTGCCGTCGTTGATCTAGTCAAAGAGCTAACTGGCGGAAAAGAGCCAAATAAGGGCGTAAATCCTGATGAAGTAGTCGCCGTTGGCGCCAGCCTTCAAGCCGGCGTTATCAAGGGTGAGGTTAAAGATGTTCTCCTACTTGATGTAACTCCACTATCACTTGGTATTGAAACCAAGGGTGGAATTATGACCAAGTTAATTGAACGCAACACCACAATTCCAACTAAGCGCTCAGAGATCTTTACAACCGCTGATGACAATCAACCAGCTGTTCAGATTCAAGTCTTCCAAGGTGAACGTGAGATGGCTGCGTATAACAAACGCCTAGGAATGTTTGAACTAACAGGCATTGCTCCTGCGCCTCGCGGCATTCCGCAAATCGAAGTCACATTCGATATTGATGCCAACGGAATTGTTCATGTCTCTGCAAAAGATTTAGGAACTGGAAAAGCACAGAGCATGACTATCTCTGGTGGTTCAGCTCTTCCTAAGGATGAGATTGAACGAATGATGCGAGATGCAGAGTCACATGCTGATGAAGATAAGCAGCGTCGCGATGAGGCAGAGACTCGCAACACAGGAGACTCTCTTGTCTATCAAACTGAGAAGTTCTTGAAAGATAATGCTGAGAAACTAAATGAAGGCGAAGCTGCAACTAAGAAGGTTGAAGTAGAGAGCGCTATGGCAGAGCTCAAGAAACTTCTTGAAGGGGCAGATTATGCGGGCATCAAGAGCGCAACTACCAAGCTATCTGAAGTAAGTCAGCAATTAGGTGCTGCTTTAT
>Ga0214923_10002477_pt1 | contig 24538 bp, 28 predicted proteins | sample LL1510_MetaG_FD_177993 | JGI IMG/M metagenome (GOLD analysis project Ga0214923, IMG submission 177993) | Freshwater microbial communities from Lake Lanier, Atlanta, Georgia, United States - LL-1510 | ecosystem: Environmental > Aquatic > Freshwater > Lake | place: USA: Georgia | collected...
CAGATAAGGTTTTCGTTTCTCCACTATTCGATGATGATGAACCTGCACCTCCGATACCAGATAATTCATTTAATTCATTTTCTAATTTGTCCAATTCGCCTAAATCAATATTTACATTTGACGATGACATTTTTTTTTTATCATTCATTAATAATTCAATGCCTGATCCAAAATTTACAGATGATTTTGGTCCGGATGATGTATCATCTCCAAAATTTAATGAAATTGGTTCTAAATCATTCAAACCGATATCAATAATTTCCATTGTATATAATATGATATTTATACACTATTTATTTTTAAGTTCTCCGCATAAGTAATTATATTTCTGTTTTTTAAATACCAAACACCTTGTAAAAATGAATCTGCTAAATCATCCTTCTTTGATGTTTCTAAACTATGTGCCCACCCTCTAAATCCCTCATTTGCTTCCACTATTTTTTTACAAAAAACAATACCATCCTTTTTATGCTGTTTGTAAATTGCCTTTTGATTATCATCCACATCTGCTATCGTTTTTTCATTAAAATCTTTTAATTTATTTGCCGATGATATGAATTCTATTATTATATTTGGAGAGCATTTCATAATAAAATATTGTGCACACATTCCTTGTATTGTTTTCATGCGAGAGGCGATGGTTGATATTTGGTTTTCAATTAATACGTGTGTCACATCCATTATTCCCGGTATTTCGTCTAACATTTTCTTCATATTTTTTCCGATACATACCAAATCTGTATCGTTGGCCGTCTTTTTTTTCAAAGGTTTGAGAGGTTGTAACACATTTTTCTCGAAAAAGGGGAGCATTTTCTCTAACATCCCTTTTTTAGTAGATGGAAGAATTATATTTTCGGGTGGTGTAAATTGTATTGTTCCGATTGGCTTTTCTAGAAACACACCATACTTCTTGCTGATTTCTTGTAGTTCCTCTAATTTCATTTTTTTTAATGAACTTGGAGAGAATTCTTTGTTTGGCAACAAAAAACGAGAGGTTGATGCATGTTTTTCGCAAAAACATTGTCCATCTTTTTCGAACTTTGCCTTTTTCGAACATTTTTTATCGGTTTTTTCTATGATCTTTTTTTTCTTTATTTCTGTAAACGACGTGCATAATTGTGCGGTGGGTGCATCATCTAATAAATTTAAAACGTTCCAATCATGTATAGTAATTGGAATACCCCCCGATATATCAAAAATACAATACGCCATGTTTTTGATGCCAATATCAAAACTAATCACTCGCATAAATAAAGATATACAATAGTATTGTTTATATTTATTTGTTTCAAAATAGGTTTCTATTTGTCTTCGTTGAGTTTTTTCTTCTTAAATTTTTTTGTAATTTACACGTTTTTCTGATTTTCTTTTTTTAGTTACTTTTTTATTTTTCCTTGTATATTTTTTATATGCGCGTTTGTTGTGAAATTTCCCACCCCTATATTTAACATAAGAACTTATATTGATTAAAGCATCTTTTGGGAGGTTTGTTTCATATAAATCAAAACTGCTGTCATCTGGATTATAATGATAAATAGGTTGTGGTAAATTAATTTCAGCATAGATGTTTTGGTCTGATCTTACCTGTGTAAAAGACTTAAATAATTGTCCGTCTACACCAACAGTATCTCCCACATATTCCATCGGTGTTTTTGTTCCAGAATCTTTCTGAATGATGTAATACAATTTTCCTACATCAGATGGTCCAAGAGTTGATAGTCTTGTTAAATTTAATATATATCTATTCATTATAATATATATATATTTTTTATTCGTCTGGAGTTATCTTATTGATATTTCTGTCACTCAAAAAATTGCAGTAATTTACTCTACCTTTGAAAATTTCTCTGTCAATTGAAACACCGCCTAATTTTTGGAATGATCTTCTTGACACGATTGAACAACTGTTTAAGTTTGTTACGAGTTATTTTACAAATAATGAGAACCAGATACGGGAATTTTCTAAAAAGTTTATCATTATCATTCATGATGTCCCACTACTATTATTTTTTTTCATATCTTTGTTGGCTTGCCAACAATTGTTCTTGTGTAATTGCTGGCGAAACTTTGCGCGAATTCAATTGTTCACGAGACAAATAAGTTTCTTTTAAATCACTTGTTTCATATCCAAAAGGTTTTGAATTGTCTAAATATGATTTATATAAAAATGGATTTGTAGTATTACGTGGTTCATAATCACGTTTAATATATCCAACGTCATTACATGCTTCTTCATAATTTATTTTCATTATTTGGTTAGCATTGCGGGTCAGATATTTACGATATTGCCAATTGGAAGATATGCCATTTTCTTTAATCATTTGATTATTTGTCACCGATTCTGGTTGCCATGAAGCAATTACTGCACGGCCGTCACTCATTAATGGTGGAAAATTATCATATTGATTATTTGCATGATATCCTAAAGAGGATTCTGGAACGACTTCTTTATTTGATGGGTAAGCATTGTCTAAACTTTCACCTATGGAAGAGAACATATTATATATTGTCTAAATATATAATATCTATACAAATTCAGTCTTTGAATTATTATTCACTATTTTCTAATAATTGAATTAATTCATGTTTCTTTAATTTACTTGGATTGCTACTTAATCCTTTTGTTATTACCAATGCTTTCAAATTCTGAATATTCATATTTTTGTATATGTCTTTCGAATCAACACCGGATTCCTTTGTTTCATCTGCAGAAGGCGTTATTATTTCATCTATTTTATTAACAAATATCGGTTCAGATTCGATCGAAGTTGCATTTATATTTATTTCGTCGTCAGTTCCATTAATTTCATCTATTTCTAAATCATTCATTTCTGTTAGATCAATCGTATTTGATTCGATGTTTACATTTACTATTTTTATACTTTTTTCTAAATCAGATGGTTCATCATCAGATACTATTATTTTTTCAGATTCATCATCCGAGTCTTCAGCAGATTCCTCGCCAGATTCCTCGCCAGATTCCTCGCCAGATTCCTCGCCAGATTCCTCGCCAGATTCCTCGCCAGATTCCTCTCCAGATTCCTCTCCAGATTCCTCGCCAGATTCCTCGCCAGATTCCTCTCCAGATTCCTCGCCAGATTCCTCGCCAGATTCCTCTTCTACGTCGTTGTCCTCATCCGAATCACTTTCATTCAAATGATTTTTCAAATCCTTTATTTCAAAATTAGTATCTTGAAAACTTGGTGTTTTTTGAATTATATTCGAAAATGGATTTGTGAACGAAAAATTGTTTCGTATATTCGTGATTTCACTTACAATATTGTTAATAATCTCAAACATAGTATCATTTTTTTGCTCAAGTAATACAATTCTTTGTCTAAAATGATATACTAGAAGTGATATTAATACAAATGTTATTCCTAAACTTATAAAAAAGAAAGTCTCGATAAAATTAAAAACACTCATTTTAATATTCAATTATAATTTTTTATTTATAACGGAACGAAATATATACAAATATATATTATATTGTATAGAAGATGAATTCGCCTCAAGAATCAAACATAGGAGCCATTACGCAAAATTTAACACAAACCAGCGAAAGTGGTTTATTTAGCAATAAAAATATTATTATTATTCTATTAATTATTTTGCTGGTTTTCTCCTTTTTAGGAATAAATATTCTTACTATTTCAGGAAATATTATGCAAACCTTTATACAAATATTTGGACCACTCGTATCGCAAATCCTTTCCATATTTGGTTATACTACTGGAACTGTTCTAAATAAAACCGCTGATGTAGTTGCAGATACTGCAAAAACCGGTATTGATATTGCGGAAGGATCTATCCAGTCAGTTGGTAATATACTGCGTGACGCGAGTCAATCAAATGTTGATGTAAGATCAAAACAATCGTTAGATACGGTATTAAATAGAGGAATTTTAACTGGAAATGAACCACGTGCAGATACTACTGAAAATCCTATTCAAAAACCAATCACATCAGGAAAGCAAAATTGGTGTTTAGTCGGAGAATATCAAGGAAAACGTGGATGTATTGAAGTAGGCGAACATGACAAATGTTTATCTGGACAGGTATTCCCTAACCAAAAAATGTGTCTAAATCCAACACTTACTCAAACATAAAATTTACAACATATATATATTCAAAAAAAATATACATAAACAATTTACTGTATATGTATATTATGCAACCAGAAATTGGCGTTTACTTTTTATATGTTATTTTATTGGAAGGTGATAATATAGGATTACATGCATCTACGGAAACCGACATGGAAAAGGTAAAAATCGAATTCGAAATAATGAACGATTTTGCTAAATTACATAAACCGATTGCGGTGACTGATATGGTTGAAATTGGTCAAGATTTTGCATTAATTGATCTAAATGTGAAAAAATATATGAAAGAATATGGTATTCAACGAGTGCGAGGCGGTAGTTACAGCATGGTCATTTTGCCTACTTATTTAAAATTTACGCTAGAATTGGAATTAAAAACATTGTCAAATTACGCAGAAGAATATCTAGAAAAAACTAAAGGTATATTTGATATAGAAGAATATCAAAATGAAGAATATCTTAAAAAAGAATTACAAAAATATATGTTGTCTAAAAATAAATATGAATTATGTAAATATATTAAAGACGAAAATGGCGAACTATACGAAATCCATAAGGAAACGCTAATAAAAGAATTGGAATGGGTTATTGAAAAAATTCATTTTATCCAATCAGTAAACAAAGATTTACAAATATATGAAACGACGAACGGAATACGTTTATTCAAAAATATGACAACTGGTGATATGATGTCTACTCATGCATATTTTGAATTGAGTCAAGAAAATAAAATGAAATACCAATATATTATCAATAAAATAAAGGGAATTATTCAAATATATTTCAAATTATATCAAGACGATGAGGATGTTATTACTAAATATAAATACCATAAAACAATTGTAGATGAAAATGTTTTTAAAGTGAGCCATTATATTGATGCAAATTATATTGAAGAGTTAATAAAAAATACCGAGCTATTTGTTTATAGTATTATTAATCGATTAGATGAATTCGAATTTGATCTATCGACATACCCACCTAATTTTGAAACTAACATAAAAAACAAGATCTATTTTTTGCAAAATAAACATAGCGCTTTATCGGAATTTGATATATAATATTTATTTACTAGTAAGGGTAAATCCAGATGGAGTATCCGTAGATTTTCCACTAATTGAACAATTTGTCGCTAATTCATAATTGGAAGAAGACAAATTACAATAAACACCCTTTTTTGTATATGTAAAATAAGATTCACCATCATCACTAGTATAACTCAATGTAAATGTAAACTTTATATCATATGCCATATTTGGTTTTGTATATAATGTAAAATCGTCCGTTGTAATATTCCCTACAAATAAACTTGCGTTAAATGTTCCGGTGCTCGAACTACTTAAATCTATGGTCAACGTATTCAATCCGGATGTCGTAACGGTAGGGGTTGCTGCCACTGTATCATTATAATAGATTGCACAACCAATATTTGATATTGAAAGAGTTACACTTCTTGAATTACCTTCCCTATCGACGGAACCTACCACATATATTCCAACTGACGTCGTCAAATTGAATGTGGTGTAATCATTTTGTATATATTTTCGTATACCCAATAAACTGACTAACGTTTGATCGCCATTTTCACATGAAATATCATTATATGGATTAATATTCCATGATTGGGTATTATTATCATCTAAAATAGAATAGGATCGATTTACTACGTAATTATACAATGGAACAGTAGGATCATTATACAAATACATGATTGGACCTGGAACACCAGATGCAGATGTAGGCGTTAATATAGTTTCATTGGATGAACAATCGAGTAAATTATTCGTAGTATTTGTTATATCTTGTTGACTATAGGTTCGTCTTTGAAAATTACCACTTACTAATTGAGCCCATTTTTCTGATTTTGTAAAATTGTTGGTTTTTGTATTGGTTTTTGCGGCACTATATTTCAAAATCTCTGCTTTTCTGCGCATATCTAATTGAAACCGCGTATGGGCCGGGTATGGTGAAATGGGTGTAAATCGTGTTGGCGGAATATTTAGCAATTGCATTTTTTGACGTTGCAGATATACTTTATAATTTGCACTACAATCTGAATAATTATCTGTCATATAGATATTCTATATAGATTTGTTTTGTAAAATTAATATATTATTTTTATAATATATTATTATGGCATTTAGTTCACTAAATTCTTTTTCTGGTGCATCTGGTTTAGGCATATCTACTAAAGGAAAAAGTACTTCTGGATTGTATTACAAAGGATATGCAAATAGTTTACACCCTTGGTAATTTAAAACGCCGTTTTCACAGCATTAAAAAAATCAAGTTAGTAATGGCGAATTACACGCCTTTGCACGCTTATCACTCTTACGAGGTTTCACGGCAATTTTTTCTGGTTTAAAACATAATGGTCTATCTTCTCCTCTGTATTGACCGAGAAGTAATCCTAATATGTTTTTGGAAGCATTGATATCCCTATCCCAACAACATAATTTACACTCGTTGTGTTTGCAACGGATTACGCTATGGATATTAGACATTTTTGCTATGGGGTCTAACACTCCCTTCTTTTTTCGCTGAATACGATTTCGGTATAATTCAATTTCTTTATTACACGAAGAACAAGTTTTACTGGTTTTGTATTCATCAATATCAACCACCCTACAATACCTACGAAGCTCTCGTTTCAATCGTAAAATTGGTGTAGTTGGGTGAGATTTTACTAATCCATGTTGCTGTGAATAATCGCCGAAACCTACTAATGTTTTTACTTTTTTACCACCACTTACACGTTCGCATATTTTCGCTAATGTTGCTTTGCTTCTACAATAGGAAGTAAAGTTCAAATTGCGAAACCCTTTCTCCATATGAAACTCTGTAAATGTATTCATTCGTGGAAATAAATATTTGAAATATTCCTTCATTACACTTGTTTTACTGGTTTTTATAGTAGGTATGTGTTTCCATGCTTCATAATGTTCCCATCTTTTATACCAGTTTTCACGTTTCTTACACGCATAAATCATTTTACTTTTGTGTCTGTATTCTCTGGTGGATACTTGAATTACTTTTTCATTTGTATCATAGGAAGTAATTAGCGAACGAATACCCGGGTCAATTCCTAAAAAGTTATCGTATTGTTGTTCGGTATATTCTGTTGATATTTTTTCTGGTTGAGTGGGTTTTCGCATTTGTAATACAACGCTTTTACCATCCGTTAAAATAGTATATCCAAACTTTTTATTTTTTGTTTCATATTTTGTAATGTTAAATAATTCTTTCCAATACTGGTCGCTATTTTCTTCAAACCTTTTCACATCTAATCCACTTTCAACGCTATTATTCGCACATTTCAATTCATTTGCTATATATTTCAGTGTGTTTTCTAACCCAGCATTACAAATTGTGATATGTGATTGTGTAAATCCATGTTTATGAGGTAATAAAGTGAAAGTTCTTATTCCTTTCGTATCTGGGTATTTTTCAAACTCTTTCAAAATAGAATAATAAATCTTAACAAAATGATTAGAATGCTTTACTATGTTCGTTTCGGTAGGTATGTATTTTAACCATTTTCGCATATACAAAACAAATACGTTCTTTCCTTCATAATTCGGTTCATATATATCTTTCAACCAGTTATATACTAATGCGTTATCAGTTTCACCAGTTCGTAGTTTCAAATATTTACGAAAACGATTGTAAAAGTTCAATTTCAAATGATTATTTGACATTGTAAGTTGCAACTTATTCAAATTAGTAATGTATCCTAAACATAAATAATCACGTGCTGGTAATTCGTCGGTTATATATTCCTTCATTTGTGAAAAACTTTTATACAATTCACCTGTGGTATCGGTAGTATCTTTTGTATATTTTAGTCGTGAAACCATACAGCACGACTGATAGAAAAGATTTTGTTTTATTACTGGCAAAGGTTTATTTTCTTCTAATAACCGAGCAAAATGGTAATTTAACAATTTGTAGGATAAAAAACTAATAGTATTTATCTTGGGTAAAATATCCTTAACAATCGTATCTGCTAAAAGATTGTTTTTACAAAAAGATTTCCATGAACTTTTGATACACGTAAAATCAGTATTTTTGTTATCTTCCTTCCGCTGTTTCACATCATTTCTAACAACTTTTTCTTTCGGCTGGTCTTCAACTTTCTTCTTTTTCACCATCCTATATATTACCTAAATATTTTATTTTTATATATTTATACGCATAAATATATAATTTCCTAAATAGTTTCATTTTTAGGTTCTTCATTATTTTCCTTCAAACTATTCATTCTATCTTTTTTTTTCAAATATGCTCGTCTTGCGTATTCTTTTTTCTTTTCAAGTGGAAGATTATTCTTATACTCTTTTGTTTTTTGTATAATATCTTCTTTGTGGGTTTCGTAATATTTTGTATTACGTGTTGGAGCAGTATATGTTTTAAGTTTATTTTTTAATTGCATATTTTCATATTCTAATATTTTAATTTTATTGACATATTCTTCAATATTCATTTTACTAATGTAGTATAATAATACATTTTTAAATAATTTTTATAAAAAAATAATTTATAAAAACGGCGTTTTAAATTACCAAGGGTTTAAAATAGCACGTTCCATAGGAGCGTCATTTGAAATCGTCACTAGTAACTTCAACGGTGTAAATCATTTAACTGGTTAAATAATAAACACGTGCAAGTCCCTGATTACCACCTTGTCCGCCTTGACCGTAAAAAACAAAACCGTAGGAGTAACCTTGTCCTCCAGTTGTAAAGATGCCAGCACTAGCACCATTACCTCCGCGTCCATAATTCGTATATTGCTGACTATAGCTTACGATAGGGCTTTGTATACCATAAGAAAAATAACCTTGGAAATTTTGTAGATCGACCTGCTGACCTTGGACTTGTGTTTGTGCACTATAATTTTGATTAGTACTTGCAACATAACCCGTTGTACTAACCACATTCGTGCCATATGCTTGGACGTATGATACTTGGTTTCCATAGGCAGCTGCTGCTTGTGTGGATTGACCTCCTGAACCACCGCCTTTTGCGCTTACAATCGTAGTTCCCGCATATGTTACATTCGTATCTTGACCTTGAGATGGTCCATAAGTAGTAAACGAGACGGCACTTCCTTGGATCGCCTGAAACGATTTTGATGTGCCTTGAAGTAGAAAACCAGGTCCACTCGTGGGATTAAAAGTAGTTCCCCCACCACCACCACCACCCACTTGTATTTGTAAAGAATTACCTCCGGTAACCGGATAATTATTAAAATAAACAAAACTACCCGAAGCACCACCCATGCCACCCCAGCCAAGAGTACACCTAACATCATCATTGTTGTGATTATTACTAATTTGAATAGTACTATTTTGATGTACATGTTGAACTTGATGATACGTAGTAGACCCTCCATAGCCGCCACCACCACCGCCAACTAAAATCATACGAATTTTAGTACACCAACTGGGAATTGTTAACGAATAACTACCTGAACCATAAGTGTCATATGCAGGAACAGCATATGTAGAAATATCAGTATTTTTTATAGAATGTCCTAAATTACCATTAAATGAATTAACATTGGTTAAATTAGTAAATTCTTCGGAATAGCTTACATTTACAGTAAAAGTATTTGCCGATCCATTATTCAAAAAATTACTACCACTATTGACAACGGTATTATTAAAATATTTAACGAGTGTAGATAAAGAAATACCCTTATAAGAATAATTAGACATATTATATATTATAGTTAATTAATATAAAATATTTATATGATTTATTAGTATAAATAATGTCATTTTTAAAAAAAGAAGAACACATATTTTCAATCGACAACTCAATCACAAAAGAATTATGTAAAGATATATTAGAAATATTTGAAAAAGACATAAGAGATGATGTCAATGTGAATAATATAAATGAAAATCATGTAGAGATATTATTAAATGAAAATTATGGAAAAATACAAAAATATTTAATACGTCAATTACATGAAAATATAGAATTATATAAAAGAAGATTTGAAACGATAGATTACAAATTAAAAATACCGCAGATAAGTACCAGAACACCATTAATAATAAAAAAACAAAAATTAACAAATAACAATGTTGAAATACAACAAAAAATGAAACCAAACAATATAGAAATAAATAAATTTTTGTTTTTATGGTTTTTAAATGAGTATGATGGAGAAATATTATTTTGGGATACTTATAAAATAAAACCAAAACTAGGGAGATTTGTATTGATACCGATATCTTGGTGTTTTAATTATTGTGAAAATATAAAACTATTCGAAACACAGTGTATAATATATGGAATAATTACTGTATAAAAATTATAAAATAATAACCAAAAAAATATAAAAAAATATAAATACAACTATATATATATGGACGTCTGCGAAACATATTTGATAGAAAATTATAACAGAGAAGATATGGAATTCTTCATGTCATTACAGCGACCAAATAGTATATGTAGTTATTTATTGAATACAAAAACGACAAATATGAATGTATTAGAAAAAGTACTATATGGTTTAGCTATGATTAATTTTAAAGCAAAAAATATAACCTACGATGAAAATAAACATCATATCCAATTTTGGTGGTCAAAAAATATAAATTATTCTTTGAATATAAAACAAACGGTAGATGATTACGAAGATTCATTAAATGGTGTTCGAAAAGTCCCGTTAATGTGTAGTCGAACATATTTCACAGATAATTTAACTGGAACGATAATTACCGACATAAAGAAAGAAGATATTCAAAACGGAACGATTATACCAAATAATAAAAAAATAGCAATCACAATACCAACGAAAGGAAAACATGTTGTATTTGATGGTGAGATGTATTATGCAACAAATTTCAATATATTAGAACAAGATGAAAGCAGCGTACCAATGCAAATATTACATATAAATATATGGGATAGAAAACCAACATTAATACCATATTATGATAATTTATATTTTTTAAATACATATTTAATGGACTATTTTGGAAAGATAGAAAATTATCTGAAATATACAAAAGAAACAAATGACTATACAATCACAAAATTAAAAGATGTAAATATGGTATTAAAAACCGAAGATTTAGATGACAATATGTATATTGTATTGAAACAAATAAACAATAAAGAATTGCAATCATTAACCTATCCAAAATTATATGAAAAGGTAAAAGAAATGGATAAAACAAAAACGTTAATAATAACAATATTTGAATAGAGAATATAATAATCACCAGATTATTATATTAGCAAAGGTGTAAAATAAAGAATTAAAATTTAATATCTAATAAAAAGACGAGGACATATTTAACTCCATCCTTAACACCTCCATTTGTCCTGAATTTTTTTCCATTATGTATAAATAATTCACCTTGTTTTATCAATACATTGTCTTCATCATTAAATTGAATAACACCATCAACAAAATCAGCAGTATCATTTAATTGTACGGTTGCTGTTAAGAATGTATTATCAATATATTTCATTTGTGAATTACTATTTTTAGAATATTTTGCAACGAAAATATCTCTAATATTGATTGGTATATTATTATTTTGAATATTATATTGTTTCAAAATTGTAGTAATTAAATGATTAGAAATAAAGAGAACAAAACTAAGTATAGCAGGCATATTCTCAATATTTAAATAAAGTTCATATAATTTATACGGACTATTTATCCACTTATTCGTTTTTTCACATTCATTAATGATCCAATAACAAACATCAAGTGATAAGAACTTTTGTAAACATTTATTTCGGGTAAAACGATTAGTCACCATAAAATTAACATAACCTTCTTTATAAAAAGGGTATAAATCAGTAGCAATATCCCCATATTTTTGTAAGACATTTGAAAAATCGATATGTTCGTTTAAATGTGTTTCGACCTTGATAATATTCGCATTTTTATCGGAATCAGAAATTATACTGTTTAGTTCCAATAAGTGATTGAAATGATTGTTATATAAAATATTTTCAAAAATAGTTGGATCGAAAATTTCTCTAGAAATAATATTGTTACTATCATAAAAAATAATATCAGTACTCGTTGACGTATCAATATCAGACGGTGGGTAAACATATGTATCAATAGTAGAAGGTTTCACATTCCACACATTCATATTTAAAAATAAAGGTTCGTCATGAGTGTTATTTGTATCTAACCATCCATTATATTTAGAACTATCATATAAGATATGTGTATATTGTTTGGGTATAGCGATATAAAATGTATTATCATCCGTATATTCTTTATATTTATATTCATCATTAGTAATGGAAGTAAAAAATAAAGGTGAGCGAGGATCATTGAAAAAAGATAAAATAGAAAAAACGGGGTACTCTTCGGTATCGTCATTATATTGAATAGGTAATCCATCCTTTTTATTAGCCAAAAAGAATTCAATAAAACAAGAACCGGTATCAATATTTTTATTCTTCGAATGAAATAAAAAACAATTATAAATATATTTTTCTAATGAATTGAAAGAATTTGAATTAGAAATATCTAATAAATATCTTTTATGAATATCAAGTGATTTAAGGTCATTCACTACAAACTCACAATGTTTAAATTCCCAAGATTTTATTAAATAGTCGTTAACAATAATGGGTTCTCTATTCGAATATTTTGGTAATACTTCATTACTAACCATAAAGCCAAAAGATAAAACGATTTTACTTTTATTACCAAATATCCATTCACTACCGTGATAATCAATGCCAGAACGACAAATAACATAATTGCGTTCTCTCAATTCCAATGTTTTACCAGCATATATAGGTCTACCTCCATTATCGGGCGCTTGAATACAAACATTGAAGCGAATATGAACGCCGGTTTGTTTAAGAACATTCGTTTTATGATTATGAGTATCTATATGATAATGCAATCTATAACCAGGTTCAATGACATATAAGAAATCCGTTAAAAATTTACAAGGTTCAATATTTTCATTATCATGTAAATTTTCTTTTTCAATTATTCTATTTCGAATATTTTGTATAGTATTATAGATGGCTTCGTTTTGAAATACGTCATTAATTTTATCTAAATACAACAAATTAATATTATATGTATCATTTTTTGAATTGAATTTGGTATAATTTTGAGTAGTCCATTCAACAATAGATTTTTGTTCTTCAACTGTTACGATCTCTCTATTTTCTGTCATGAATATAAATATAACAAGCATATTACATTTATATTATTTTTATTTAATTATCAATATATATAAAGCCTTTAATAATATACAAATCGGTATGAATAGGCACGTTGTGTTTATGACTGAAAAACCAGTCTGATGGAAAAATAACTAATTTACCTTTTTCGGGTTTAATATTATAATAATTAAAAAAATTTATTTCACCGCCGTCATCAATATCATTTAAAAAAAATATGAATGTAAACAATGTATGTTTTGAATCATGAATTAAAAAATTTTCAAAATAATTTGTAGTACTTGTAGAAGTATTAAACGACTGTTTAATTTCATTTGGTTTATATTTAACTACCAAGAAACAATTGGTATTTATTTTTTCGAATAAATGAAAATGAGAAAACACTTGATTATTAAATAGAAATTGAAAATAATTGTAATGTTGTGCAATAAGAATAGAAATAATTTGGTCTTTAATATTGCTCCAAATATTATTGGGTTTCATATCAAGATAGATGCATAATTCGCAAAATTCATTTATATTGGGATCATTTTCAAATAAATGAATAATTTCATTACAAATATTATCATCCAAACAATTCAAACGTTGATATATAAATTCATGCATTATATTACATATACATTATGAAATCATTTTATATATTTTATTTAAGAAATAACTTCTGTAATTTGACCGGTAATTATGTACTGACTATCTGATAGAGGTAATTTACACTTATACATATTCGGTAGATTATCCGCAAAAATAACAAGTTTCCCTTTTTCCGGTTTAATAATCGTATCATTTTTATATATGATTTCTCCACCATTAGAAACATCATTTAAATAAAAAATAAATGTCAATAAATTGTAACGATTATTCGTTTTTTCATAATTATTTAAAAATGTCTCAGTATCCATTGCGGAAAGTTTAATCATTTTGAAATTATCAAGAAATATTTTTGTATTTAACGCCGAAAAAATATCACAAACTTCCGAATTATTTAACTCTTGTAACAATTCTTTTTTAAAATTATTTATATGGGTCAAAAGCATTTTATATAACATGATCTCTGTCTTATTCCATTTGGAATTATTTTTAGGTATTAAAAACGTATTGACATTTTCATGATTGAAATATTTAATAATATCATGACATAAAATATTAGGTAAGATATTCGGATATTCTTTAATCGTAGTCATATTGAATAATATTACAAGATATTATTTAATATATTTATACAAATAATATATTATACATGCTGAGCGCTCCAGGTATTAACTGTATAACGAAAAGTGTTATTTTCTAATCCACTAACTTCATGAGGATGCGTCCAATATGGTGGAAATACAATAACAGACCCTTTATTTAATCTAACTGAGACTTCTTGTAATGGAAAATTAAATTGTCCTCCTTGATAGTCATCATTTAAAGTAAAAATGATAGACGCGTTACGGATCATTCTATAATCATTTAAATGATTGTTTTTGAGAAAATGAATGTTGCTATCAAAGACTTCACTAATACCATCAACATGTAAACGCGTTCTACCATAAATTTTGCGATAAGCAAATCCAGTATGATGTAATTTTATTTTATCGTTCATTTTGTTGAATATTTGTTGTAAAATTTCCATTTTTTCATTCAATTTATCGGTTTGACTTCGTATAGTATCGGTTGAAACACCGTTTAATTTGTTTGTATACATAGAAGAATAATTTTTAGATTTAATTTTATCCATAATCGAAGAATATTCCTCTGGATTTGTAGTGAAACAATAGGAAGTTTCATTCGTGATATCAAAATATTGTTGAATATTAAAGATATGACATTCCACATTGTTATATTGTTTATAATACATTTTTGTAGTAGGTAATAGATTAATTGTCTTGACTAACTCATCACAAAAATCATTTTCTAAAATATTTTCAATAATATATATATTATATTTTTTATATTCAGTGACGTTATAGCCCTGAATATTTGAAATAGTATAATCAGTAGGCATGGGTTTTGAATTTATGTTGGATAAATTACCAGAAGTATCAACAAATGATGTTTCCGTCGATTTCTTCAGCTGGATATCACTATCAATATTATTTTCGTCCATTGTATGAATATAAGATTATATGTTATATATTTATGTATTTTCATGAAATATATATTTCTTCAAATTTCCACGTAATGCATAAACGAGGTTTATCAATAAATCGATTATATGCCATGCCCTTATGTATAAATTGAGAATGAAAAAATATACCTCTATTATTCAATGTATCAATACTTAAAATATAGTTTTGCATTGGTATTTTAATAAGAAATTCACCAGAAGTTTCGTCAAGATTTACATACTGTATTGTTGTATCATCGGATAATGAGGAGTATACATCATTGATATATAAACAAAATGTGTATTTATTAGAGCCAGTGTCATCAATATGATATCCACCATCTTGTCCGAATGTTTGTATATGCATATAATGTCTGACTATATTTAATTTTTTCTTAACGGATAATTCAATCTTATGTTTTAAATAATTGGTAAAAAAATCATCTTTATTATAAAACGAAAAAAACTCAGTTACAATTTTCTCTCTATTACCAGAATTATGATTGAAGTTATACATTTTTTTATTTAGTATCTCAGATAATATATCCATTTCTTGCGCATTTAAATAATTATCAAAAATTTGTATACCATTCTCGCAAAGTATATCATTCATATTACTCATATATAAAAATCTTTATATTATTCGATAATTTCTAATAATTTCCATGCAACTGAAATACGAAGATTCATAACATATCTATTAAAAGCGCATCCCTTATGAACGTAGTTAGATGGAAAAAATATACCCCTGTTAAAAATAGGTTCATAACAAATATTAAATTTTTCATTTGGTAATTTGAAATATAAATTACCACCAGCAGTTTCAACATATTCGGGGTTAATCTCTGATAAATATAAGACGAAGGTATATGCATTCGGTAGATCAGAATCTATATGATAAGCGCCATCTTGACCGAAAGTATGCCCGTTCGCATATACTCTCAATAATTTAAACTTTTTTGAAAAATGTTTTTCAATGATATTCAAAAGATACTTGGAATAATAATCTTCATCATCCAAATCCATACTCCAAAATGGGTTCGCATATAATTTTTCATGTGTAGATTGATGACCGAACCTCCATGATTTATTAAAAACAATGTCTTTTGCTCGAGTGATTTCATCATCTTTCAAAAATTTTTCACAAACAATAATTTTATCCATATATCAATATAAATTATAATGAATTGTATTTTTAAATGGTTTTTAGTATAGTTTAATGCTTTATAAAATTATATATGATTTCGTTAATTGTAATTGAATTATTCATCATTTCTGAAAGTATTTTACTGATTTCTATATTCGTGTCTTGGTTATGGTTACCATCTATATTTGAAAAATCATTATTCGTTGTATTTACTATTTTTGCAAGGGTAATATTATCATAAATAAGTCGCTTTGAATTTTTATAAAGAGAAATCATAATTTCATTTTGATTTTGTACGAAACAATTATCTGGTTCATTTGAAGAAATGAGTTGCGTAGTAGAGTCATGAAACATTTTTGGATTTGCAATAAAAATATTAGAATTACGATTAAATCTTTCCTCATCTACATACAACATAGAGGTAGTATATCCAGGCATTCTAAATTTGAATTGCTCTGTATATTCACACATATCATAGAATATACCGTCAAAGTGAACTCTTGATAAGACATCTAAACAAAATGTTTTTCGCTCTAATAATGTTGAATGTTTCAAATAATCGTAAACATTTGTATTAAATATGAGATTATAAATTACATCTGTAAATAAGGTAGGACCCGTTGCTAAAAAAATATTTGTTTCATTATTCATATTTATTCTACGGACCATTTCGTCAATAATTTGTTTCATAATAAAATTCTTAGGTTTTGTCATGATTAGCCATTGAACGATCTTAACATCCTCAACAAACCGGTAAAAAAAAATATAATCTATATTAGATAATATGAATTTACTTAATTCAATTTCAATACTCGCATCTAAATCCAAATAAATACCACCATAAATATATAAAGTAATATATCGAATGAAATCTGCTTTTGCAGCACCGACCTTAATTTTATTATAAGCGATTAATGTGTTTTCATCAAAATGCTGTTTAATTAATTCTTCACAAATATCATACGTAATAAAATAATAATTATAATCAGGGTTTTTATCTAACATCTTCATTATACTATTATAAATATGCGGATGAATGCGATTATATTTGTATACCTGTATAATATTTTTGGGTATTTTTGAATGAATTTTTGCTTTTACTTTGCTTTCTATTTTATTTGGTATTTCAATAAAGTTCATAATACTATAATGATATAGTATTATGGTATTCTGTTTATTATAATTTATTAATATAATTTTTGCTACTATTATCAAATTTCCAAGCTATACATTTACGTAAATCTTCATTCTCTATACCAACACCCTTATGTCTATAAATAGATGGAAAAATGACAACTCTATTCATTTTCGGCTCAACCGCCATTATGGCTTTTTGATTTGGTATTTTAATATATAAATGTCCGCCAATATCGATATCATTCATATATAAACAAATTGTTATGCTCGTGCTTAAATTCGAATCTTTATGATAATTACTATTTTGTTGATATGTTTGTCCGATTAAATAAACACGTTTTAAATAATAATTTTCTTCTAATTTTGTCTTTATAATAGTAGATAAATATTCTACAAAAAATAAATCATCATTTAAATCGCATCTCCAAAACGGTATATCTGTCGTTTTATCCGAATTATGATTATGAATACATTTACATACATATTGCTGTTTATTTATTTTATGTATAATTTCATCAAATATAGGTGCATCAAAAAAATCATCAATAATTTGTATATTTTGCATTAATTATAATTGCTATAATTATAATTATACCATTTTTGTTTCTAAATCATTTACTCTTTTACAACATGTATACCAGGTTTCTAGTTGAAATCTGTAACTGTGTATAATAACAAAATCCCAAAATCCCCATCCCAACCCCAAAAAAATAAAAAATAAAATAAAAAAGGGAGGGAGCGTCCGAGGGAACCGTAGGTTCCCTGGAACTATTTGTATGGATTAATACCATTCTTCACCAAGACATCCGTCAAAAACTTAATCTTAATAGGGTCAAAACCAACACCGAAGGCAGGCATACCATAGACAATAATATAATAATTGAAAAGTGGCGCCAATTTGAAGGTTTTGGTAATCACTAATTGACCGGTTGCCTGTGCCATTTCAATGAATTTCTCATTCTTACCACTCAAAATATCTTCAATGGTTTTCTTCAAACCGACTTTATCAATTGTCAAAGCAATATTGGTACCATAAAGTGCATAGGCATTAATCGCACCTTGCAATGTATCTTGAGCGATTTGCACCATCGTCAATAATTTCTGATTGGTAATTTTTGATTTTATTTTCTCAATTGCATAATACAATTTAATATATTTATCGTAATCATTTGGAATGTGTTCGTATAACTTATCCTTAATCTTAGATGAATAAAAGGTTTGAATGACTTTTAAATCCACTAAATCATAATCCGAAATAAGTGAAAATTCACCAGCACCACCCGCGCCAATTCCCATTTTATTACTCGTATACACCGGATTATACATGGGTCTATGATAATTCACTTTCACTTCATTGGAAAACATAGATTTGCTAATCATAATAAGGTTCTCGAAATACTTATATTATAAAGATAAAATATCAATGACTTTTTGACTCGTTTCTAATGCTCCTTCTATCCATTGCTGATTTTGTTGAGAATAAGGTTCTCCGCAAATAAATAGTTTCATTTCTTTCATGGGCTGTATCAAACTTTCCGATACCATGGCACTATTGGCACCTACCCCCCAATAACCGACTCCACAATCCCAGTAAAATACATGTGATTTTATTGGTAGAGGAACATCTCTTCCCGTACTTTCTTTTAATAGCGAAACCAACCGCCGATTTACCCCCGGTTCTCCCTCTTTCTCATAAAGTTGATTCCAACCGCGGGCAAATTTATTATCTGTATAAGAAGACATAAGAATGCCTTCTTTCTCATCAATCGGAATTACCATTCGTAAATCATTATTGGTAGTGAGTTTGGGTAAACCTTTGAACCAAACGGCTCCATTGTCACCCTTCGGAAATTGGGAATAGATACGGCAAAGAGGTTGACAATCTATTTGATTCAATAAATCTTTCACAGGATGAAAAATACTAAATTTTTGGAGAACCCCATTTGGAACCGCACAAATACATTTTTCACCAATATAAGTTGTATCCAGGTTCTCACATTGAATAGTAAATTCGTTTTTAGAAAAATGAATATTCTTTACCATCCGATTTGTCAATATTTTTATATGTTTATGTTTCAATAATTTGTTTTCCAGGTTCTCAATGATTTGGGAAAGTCCACCCCTCAAACCATAAAATTGGTTCGTAGGTGTCAAATGTTGTTCCATGAGATAAATCGCATCAGCCGCATTCATAATCACTAATTCAGAATAATAACCAAACGACCCCGCAATGAAATCTATTTCTTCCTTTGTGAGAACCTCTTTAGCAAAATGTAAGAAAGAAATATTTTGTAATTTGGAAAGAGGTTCTCCTTTACTGGCGACAATCACTCTGAAAATAAGTTCAGCATTCGGAATATTTTGTTTTCCCAACGCCATATCAAAGAATAATTTATAAATAGGAGTTAAAAAATCAAGGGAAGGTGAGAACCCCATTCCACTTCTCAAAAAATCAAGAGAACCTACATTCTCTCTATCTAAAATGGAATTCATAAATGCACCGGGGTTCTCAACCGGAGCAAAACAAGCGGAACTGGATATTTCATTTATTTTGGAAGCCAATCCAAGTTCTCTCAATAATTCAAAAAGAAGAATATTCTTTTCATGAAATCTACCGGCACCTGCTTCAATCGTCATATATTTATCGGAAAAAGTATGTATTCTTCCACCTAAATGGTTCTCTTTTTCCAGTATAAGAATAGAAGAATTAGGCGATTTTTTTAAGATATGATAAGCAGTATAGAGTCCGGCAACCCCACCACCTAAAATAATATATTCGTATTTCATATAAAATATTCAATCTATATAGTATAGTATATAATATATAATGGAAGAACAACACGGAGGACTGAAAATGAATCAAAATAAAATAAAATTATTGAGTCGAGGAACCTTTGGTTGTATATTCAAGCCCGCATTAACATGTAAAGGCGGAATAGATCAAGAAAATTTTATTACAAAAGTCCAAAAACAAACCGCCCTGTCAAAGAGAGAAGTCACCATTAGTGAAAAAATAAAAAAAATAAAAGATTATCACAAATATTTCGCACCCATATTGAAAACCTGTACGATATCCGTAGCGAATATATCATGGGATGAAGTAAACAAATGCGACTTTATGAAAAACAATAAACAAATCATTTCAAATAAATTAAGATATGTAGGGAAGAACACCTTAGAAGAATATTTCATACAACTATTGAGAACCAAACCAGCGTTATACATAGAAACCCTATATGATACTTTTTTTTATTTATTAAAAAGTATTCGCGTATTATTTCTCAATGGCATCGTACATTTTGATATGAAAGAGAACAATATAATGTATGACGAGCGACAACATATACCCATCATCATTGATTTTGGTATCTCTTTTGATACAAATATGTTACAAAATCACTTGTCGGAAGTATTTTATACGGAAGGATTTGATTATCCGCCTTGGTGTTTTGAAATAGCGATATGTTCTTATATTGTCAACTCCAATAAAAACATGGAGGAGAAAATAAATATGGAAAAAGTAAAAGAAAAAGTTTTATTCTTTATAAAATCCAATCCTATGTTTGAATTATTCAATGAAACAGAACGAAAAGAATATATCATAAAATTAAATCAGTATATTGAGAACCATGGCAAATTAACTTATAAAGAGTTCATCCATGAATTATGCAAATCAATAGATACGTGGGATATCTATGCATTGGCAGTGATATATATAAAAATATTATATAATACACATACACATGTTTATACAGCCAGATTTATTCAACTATTAAAAGACGTGATACTCGCTGCTCCGAATGAACGAAGTAAATTATGTAAGAAAATAGAAGACGTAATGAAGACAGTTGAAGCCTCGGACATAGATATGAAAAAAATAAATTTTGATGAAATAAAAAATCTTCGTACCAAAAGAATTGTCGAAGAAAAAGCACTCGAAAAAAAATACTATCGTTAAGACCTATCACAATCCCTTCTACATAAACATATTATCATTGATATAATTGATCGTTTCATTTTCAATCCATTGTATTCGCTGATCGACCACCATATCCTTTTTATGGACCCTTGACAAACTACCTCCATTTTCATCCACCCAATCATTACCACTATTCCCCATTTGTTCTCGCTTACATAAGAATTCTAAAAAGGGCATAATATTAATACAATTTTCAATTTCGTTTTTCTCCCGGTCGGTAAAATTAGTGACATTCGTATCATTAAATTTAATAGATAAATATAATTTCGCGACATAGACCAGATAATTCTTGACTTTATTTTCAAAGATATATTCTTCATATTTGGTAACCAGATTGTTTTTAAATTCGGGGTCTTTCATCGAGGCAATAAAACGTTGGTAGTCATACGGTCCCACTTTTTGCAAAGTAATAGAACTATCAATATATTCTTGAAATGTTTTCATGAGAAATACGTTCTCGGTATCGGTATGAATCAGACAATCAGAATCATTGGTTTTATATAAATGAATTAAGTATTGGATAGGTGTGTATAATTCCGCCATAATTTTAGACCAAACATCCGGATCATAAATATATTTTTTAATATTTTGCATATAAGTCGATTGGAAATCTTCGTGTAAATTATCGTCTTTTGAAGAATTTAATATTTTTTTACAATATTTGGAAACACATTTATTGACAATAAATGTTTTTATGAATGTAATATATTCGTGATTGATATAGGCGGATGACATATGAACGATAGTATCGGATGCTGTTGTTTATGAGAATAAAAAAGAATAGAGTTATCATTTCAATTTTTTATATGTTTGAATAGTATACGAATGTTCTCAGAAGGTAATAAAAAATCTTCGGGTAAACATATGATTTGTGATATAAAAAATATACGCAATAAAAATTTAATTCATGATTTGAAAAAGATGGAATTACTATTAGAGACAATATGTAAAGCATACGATTTTACGGTATTGAATAGAGCAGCGCATGAATTTAGTCCCCAAGGATTAAGTATATTATATTTATTATCCGAATCACATATATCCATCCATACATTTCCAGAACGGAATTATATAGCACTGGATATTTATACTTGCCGTGAATATACGGATAATTCCGTTTATTTAGAAATTTATGCATATTTAATAGATTGTTTTGAAGCCGATCATGGAACTCCGACAATTATTGATAGAGAGTTCTGACATTTATTATTTTTATAAAACATAAAAATAATATTGAAACGATTTTACTACTGTAATATTTCTAATAATACCTCTTTGTTTATATTTTCGTAATCAAATAGATAAGGTTTTAACCATACACATGATTTTTCACTATGTGGATTTACGTTTATCGTTTTCTTCTTCGTTTTTGTATCACATATATATCCTTGTTCGACCAAGACATCTTCTGGTATCACATAGAAATGTTTATGATTATCACAATTTAACCAATAAATATCATTATCACCTTTATTGTATTGTATAAGATTTCTTTTTTTATTTATTAAACCATCATTTTTAACAAGTGTAAATAAAAAAGTACCTTTACGACATGTGTTTACGCCACCAACTTTTTCTTGTATTTTCTTATTTCCGATTTTGAAATCATATACTAATCCTTCCATATTATTATTATCAAATTGAATAAAGTGAAGTATATTTTCTCGGAAATTCCGATATTCCTTTTCACGCTGTTGATAAATACATATGGGTGTGTCTATGGTTTCATATTTTGATTTATTTAATGTATTGTAAACATGATTGATTTTATCCAAATAGTTTTCAGGTGTTATTTCATATTGATTATATTTAGATTTTTTGAGTCCAACAGTTACTTTGACTTGACCTTTTACTGCTTCATATGGTATTCCCCACATTTTTTTATTTTCTTCACAAATACATAATATAAGGATATTTGAATAATCTTTGTTGGTTATTTGAAATCCATAATCTCGTGTAGGCTTTTTACAACTTTTGATTTGTATTCCAATCCATTCATCATTATGATTATTTATGGGTTTCAATATAATATCTGCTTTACAACCATCAAACGCTTTTTTAATTATAAAATGTTCTTTGAATAAATCTATAATATATTCAATACAAGCTAATTCCTGTCTAATATATTGGATTTTATCATCTTTGAATTTTTCTTTTATTTTTATAGAATTTCTGGTATTTACGCAATTCGGACAAATGACACCCGTTTTCCTGGATAAAAATACGTGAAAGAAAACGATATGTTCGTGTCCGCACGATGCAATATATCTATATTTTACACGACTTTTATTCATATTTTTATATTCCTCTTCGGTAGTTAATAATTTACAATTTTCTTTTTCAAAACATTGGATGACATCATGATAACTTCTTTTAGACATTCTATATTATATATAAAGATTATTCTTTATATTTAATTATATTAATTGTGTAATTTATCTAAATTGCGTCTTTTTGGAATTTTTCATTCATTTGTTTTAATTTTTCCTTTTTATTTAAATATGCTCTTCTTGCGTATTCTTTTTTCTTTTCGGCACTGATTGATGCATAATAATTCGTTTTTTCATTATACTCCTTAACACGTTGTTTATGTTGTTCTTTATTTTCTTGATAGTATATTATGTTTCTTAATGGTGCGGTATATTTTTTTAGATGTTCTTTTGTTTCATTTAGTTCTTTTTCCAATATTGCATTTTTTTCTTCCAATTGTTTAATTTTAATTAATAACTCTTCAACACTCATTTATAGTGTAATATTATATTATTTTTATATATTTTATCTTTTATCTTTTATCTTTTATCTTTTATCTTTTATCTTTTATCTTTTATCTTTTATCTTTTATCTTTTATCTTTTATCTTTTATCTTTTATCTTTTATCTTTACATAAA
>Ga0214923_10002478_pt1 | contig 24505 bp, 28 predicted proteins | sample LL1510_MetaG_FD_177993 | JGI IMG/M metagenome (GOLD analysis project Ga0214923, IMG submission 177993) | Freshwater microbial communities from Lake Lanier, Atlanta, Georgia, United States - LL-1510 | ecosystem: Environmental > Aquatic > Freshwater > Lake | place: USA: Georgia | collected...
CCAAAAATCAGCCCAAATATAGAAAAAGCAATCCCTAAATATAAAAATATGTATTTGGGTGGAAGATAATATTTATCTCCCTTATCATCGGTAACCGATGTTAATGTTGTGATAAAAGATATAATCATAATGAAAGAAAGAATCGTTAATGATATCATCGATATAAAAAATATCGCGAATTTATAATTTTTTTTAATCAATTGATTGGGATAAAGTTGTATAATTTTTTGATTCGTAGGCATTTTTTATTAAATATTTTTTTTTTTGGTCAAAAGGATTATAAATTTTATTTTAAAAAATAAAATGAGTCAACAACAAAATCAACAAAGTCGTATATTTACGATTCATACGATTGGATTAATCGCAGAACATTTATCAATAGATGCTCAATTTGGAAAATTATTATCCTTTTTGATTTCAAATTTATTAAAGATTGTGCCTAAAAATTTCAATGTCGAATTTCATCATTGGGATCCATTATTATTTTCACAATCGCAAGGAGGACAAAGTTACATCATTAATTCAAGAGATAGATTTAATATGGTAATGGATAAAATAACTTATCGATACGATCGAATCGTAAATCAATCCATACACATTGACTTTTTTGATCCAACGAGCGAATTGGTTCAAAATTCAACTCATTGTTTGATCATTGATTATGCCAATCTCTTTATATACAATCCAGATGGATCTATTGAATTTAAAAAAAACATTACCTATCAAAAATCAAAACAATTTTATAAAACGAAAAAATTCAACAAGAAATTTTTCCTAAAATCAATCTATCTCGGATTAGAAGATAAATGGACTTACTCATTGGCTTTATCGAAATTTTGTAAAATAGACAGAGAAGGAAATATTGTCACTTATATCGATAATTTAATGGCATATAAAACAGGATTCATGGGAATAACGAGAGTGAATGAAAAAATCCTAAAAAGAGCCCAAAGGATTTTTAATAGTTTTCTTCTGGATGATCCAGAAAATGGAAAAGAAAAAAGATTCCAGATGAAATTAAAAATAAATATTTTAAATTCAATTTATGATGATATAGCAAAAATCCAACAAACAAGACGTTTGATACAACAATTACCCGATTCAGATCAAATATTCATACAAAATTATTTATTAAAGCAATCTAAAAAACAAACCCAAGAAGAATTAGAAATACTATCACAAATATTAAATGAAAATAAATATAAAAAGGATCAGAAATCTCAATTTATGCAAATTACCGACAATCTTCTCGATTTAAAGAATATACCTCCACAATCACAATCACAGAAATTGTACCAGGTGGCTAACGATCAAAAATTTCCCCAACAATTATTACCGTATTTTCAAAATTATCTGAATCAAACTAATCGATCTGATTATGGTACACGTGCGGCAAATAAATTAGGATGATCGTCTTAAAATTTATTAATTACAAGGTAATTCTATATTATCGAATGAAACAAAGGGATGATATAATTTATTTTCATTTTTGAATTGCGCTTTAAATTCTTTTTCTACGCTGTATAAAAAGATGTCTCCGAGCATATTTTTGGGAAGATTTCTAAAACGGAGATTTTTTTGTTTGGCAAGAGTGGGAAAATACACTTCACAAAAACCTGAATAAATACCTAAATTCTTCTCTAATTCTTCTAAAAATTGTATTGAAAACCGATTAACAGGAAAAAAACATTTGACTCGTTGTTCCATTCGAGGTTTCAATCGTATTTTGGCATAAATCTTTGTCCATAATCCCCAGAACAAATCATTTGGATATTCATCCATGCATGTGGATAATATATCTTCTGTCAGATCGTTTGATTTTTCAAGTGTCAATAACCAATTCCCATCACATACCACATCGTATTCAATCAACCACATGTAATCAAAATGTTGTGGGCATAATTTTTTAAAGATTAGCACTTGACTTTCTACTTGATCTTTATTATTTCTATGGAGTGGATTTATTTTCAAACATTCATTAAAATTCATCAGGATGATGTGTGCATCAGGGTTCGGATTGCTTAGTCGTGAGGTTTCGTAATTTTTATCTTGAAATTTGTTAAAGGTATCATCAAAAATTAGGTATACGTTTTCTTTTCCACAGTCTCGTTGAATGTTCTCGTATTGTTTTTTAGTAAAATCGTTCCATAAGTGAATTCTGTATACATAAATAGATTTCATCATCTTTTATGTTATTATATATTTTTTTGAAAATCCATTTTTTTTATTTTAATATAAATTTTTAATTGTTTAAAGACATAATTCTGAATCTCATGTAATTGACTATAATTTATGTCTTTCGAATTTAAATCTAAAATTGTGCTGAATAATTGTAATAATTCATTGGCGCGCTGTAAAGTTTCTTTGATAAACAAAACATCCTTGTACTTTATAAAATTTTCTGGGCTCAGTAAAACTTGTAACTTGTTCAGCATCGCAAGTGTGCTTCGTAAATAAGTGTAAAAATCAGTTAATTGGAGTGTACCACTGGCAGATTTTTGCAGTATTTGTTTTAAAATTATTTTATTACTTGTATCTGTAGATTGTTGATGTGTTTGGGGTGCAGCCCCACCCACCATTCGATTCCTTCCCCCGCTTTTCTTGTTTTGTTCATAGTACCGTAATAATAATCGTTGATCTTTTGGTATTGTATGGAATTTTTGATCAATCGATCGTAATCGATCAAATATCTTAAATTGTTCTGTGCTTAATATTTTTTTTATAAACCCTTCAGATCGATATCCATAAATAGTCACATATTTTTTTTCATTTAAAAAGTAATTAATGCCTAGTTTATAATCATTGATTATATTTTGAATATCATTAAATGCTCCCGTTATTTCTTGAATATTATATTGCGTGATTTTCGTTTTCAGTCCAGAAGTTAACAATTTTTGGTATCGATTTTGCATTTTATGTATAAACAATTAAAATTATTTGTTTTTATAAATAATGATTGAATGTTTTAATTATAAAAAGAATAGTAATAAATCCTACATTATTTTTATATCATTAATACTTTTTTTTATTATGCTCTATAGTATTTGTATTTGGGGATTATTACTTTCAAATAAAAATAAAAAATATAGGTTCTATTTTTGGTTAATATTTGTACTTGCATTGCTTCCGTTCTTTATAAATCAAACCATTCTATTTGTTTTTTTATTTATTTACATAGGTATTCTTTTGTTTCATGCTCAGAATCTCGATACTATTCGATTATATGGAAATAAAACATTATCTATTTATTTAATATTATTTACAATATTATTTATTCTTTCGTCCTACATTTTGATCACCATCACCATTTATTTTTTAGGAAATACGACTTATTTTGATTTATTTAATAATGAATATTATAATAATGATTTTATATCGAATGCACATTTGAAAAAATATTTTACTTTTCATGATGAAACGAAATTTTTAGAAAAAAGTAAAAAGGGGAAAGACAAAATAAAAAATAAAAAAGTTGTATTTGGTATTTTAGCAAAAAATATTGCTTTTAATTTCGATTCTCTTAAAAGAAAATTAGAATCGTTGGGTAATTATTTTGCGGATTATCATATAATATTTTTTGAAAATGATAGCAACGATGGATCGAGAAATTTAATAAAACAATGGACAAAGAATAATAAAAAAATTGAATTATTAGATTGTTGTCAATTCAATAAATGCGATTGTAATCTGAATAATGGTGATTTACATCAATATGGTATGAGATCTAACAAAAGAATTGATAAAATGAGGGAGTACAGACAAAAAATATTGCACAGAATCATTGAAAAATATCATTCATTTGATTATTATATTATAATGGATTCTGATATTTCTGGAAGTATTTATTTAGATGGTTTTTTTTCAACATTTGAAAAGGAAGATTGGGATGTCGTGTTTGCCAATGGGCTGACCACGATACCCTTTTTTAATAAATTTTTTATATATGATGGTTTTGCATTTATCGCTAAAGATCAAAATTATAATTATCTAGATAATGATTTGAATGAATTTTTAAATCAAAATCGAAAATTAAATTTTAATAAAATTATTGATTCTGAATGGATCCATTGTAAATCAGGATTTAATGGCATGGCGATATTTAAAATAAATAGTTTATTAACATCGAGCTACTATAATGATTACAATAAATCTTTTAAATGTGAACATATTGATCTATATTATAATATGGCTTTAAATGATAAACATAAGATATTTTTTAATCCGAGTTTATTGTTATTTGTGGGTCATCAAGGTAAAGAACGAATCAAATTAATCAAATGGAAATAAATAGTATTATTAGAATCTTGAAAATGATTTATGAAAATAATTATTAAAAAATGATTTTTTTTAATAAAAAAAATAAAATATAAAAATGGATGTCAGTTCGCCAGATAAACTTTTTTCTAGAATTAGATCAAAAGTAATATTATATGAAGAAAATGAAAAAAAAACAACAAATTGCACGGAAGTGGAACCTATCCTTTCTGATGATCCGAACCGATTTAGTTTATTTCCGATAAAATATCATGATATTTGGATGGCTTATAAAAATCATAAAAATTCATTCTGGACGGCCGAGGAAATTGATTTCACATCGGATAAACAGGATTGGGAAAAATTGTCCTTTGATGAAAAATTTTTTATTGAACACATATTGGCTTTTTTTGCGGGAAGTGATGGTATAGTTTTAGAAAATCTCGTAAAAAATTTTTGTACAGAAGTAACGATACCCGAAGCACGATGTTTTTATGCATTTCAGGCAATGATTGAAAATATTCATAGCGAAGTTTATGCGCTCATGATCGATACTTTTATTGATGATCCTTATCGCAAAAAATCTCTATTCGATGCAATCACAGACATACCCTGTGTTGAAAAAAAAGCAAACTGGGCCCTGAAATGGATCAATAATGTTGAAAATAGTTTTGCCCAAAGACTATTTGCGTTCGGAATCGTCGAAGGATTATTTTTTAGTGGTAGTTTTTGTGCGATATTTTGGTTGAAAGAGAGAGGCCTGATGGTACAAACACTCGGAAAAAGCAATGAATGGATTGCCCGTGATGAGGGTTTACATACACAATTTGCGATCCTTTTATACCATCATCTGAAAAATAAAATCGATGAAAACGATGCCTATAATATAATGCATCAGGCCGTTCTCATTGAAGAAGAATTTATTTGTGAAAGTTTACCAGTAACTCTTATTGGAATGAATGCATCTCTCATGAAAAAGTACATTCGTTATTGTGCCGATCGTCTTTTACAACAATTTGGATATATGAAAATTTATAATGAAAAAAATCCGTTTCCGTTTATGGAAAAAATTTCCATTGATGGAAAAACCAATTTTTTTGAACAACGAGTGAGTGAATATTCCTTAACATCAGAAATGGATTCTTCTGATATATTTACTCTGGATGATTTAGAAAATGCAGAATTTTAATTATTACTGCTCGGTTCACTATTATCTGATATGGAATGAATAGAATGATAGTAATAATATTTGGCGCCTATCCCACACATTGTATCATTATATCTGGCCGTTTTGCACGGATATAAAAATTTTTTACCTGTGACAACATCCATATTATAAAATAAACGACATTTATATTCTTGATTTTCTAGCACGGATTCTTTACAATTTGCACAAAATTTTATTGTATCGCAAAAAGAAGGTTTCACGAAAATAAGATATCCATTTCCATAGTATAATAAACTTAAACCATATAAAAATATATATCTATAATTCATTTATATGTATATATACGAAATTGTTAAATTAAAAAATGATTCATACAAAATAAAATCTACCCCTATTCAAAATGTTATTATTATTTATATTATTTCTTTGGCATTCTTATACCTGTTATAATGAATTAGAACTTGTAGATTATTATGCAAAAGGAATGTCGGAATATGCCAAACTGAATAACGATGATGAAAATAATTTAAAAAAAATGAAAAAGGATACGATCGATGAATTTAATGAATTCTTTCATGAATTACGAGAATGGAAAATTAATGACGCCTTTTATGAATTACTGGATATTTGGCATTGTTTGATTAAATTTGTCATTTTATATACTCCTTTTATTTTTAATGAAATTGCCTGGAAAATGGTCGCATTTATAATCCCATTTTATTGCATTGAAAAACATGCTTTGCGGTATAAAAACACAGGATGTATACGGAGTATCAAAAATCATGTTTATAATGTGAATCATAAATGTGCATTTAAATTACCTTTAAAAAAATCTTGATTTGTTTTTTGTAACAGATAAATGTCAACGATTGATTTTACTCGATCGGAATTATTCAGGGAATCAAACTCCGATATCGATCAATTTCCTCAAATTTTTGGACATCCTCATAAAATCGACATTAACGAAGATACGCTCCCTTTTATTTTACATCGGTGCGATTTTTTTATGATGAAACCGATTCCCTTTCATGAATTATTTCCCTGGCGACAGTTTATCCGTAATTTATCTATTCATTCACAATTAAAAAACGAATTAATAATTGCCTTTTTTGGTAAACAAAAAAATGTGATTAATTCATTTAATGATGAATTAATCAAATGGGTTCATCAATATCGAAAACCTTTAAGATCTACTTCTTATATGGATCTATTACATAATATTGATCATAAAACGGAAGATTCCATTATCGAAATAATGGAATGTTTATGGAAATTAAATATATTACCCAAAGATCGTGAATTTATTGATTTTGCAACTCGCAAGAAATGCATTCACATCTCGAAATGGTTATGGACGCACGGTTGTCCATTAGAATCTATTCATATTATAAATGTTTTAGATGCAATGGATAAATTTGATCCTTCGCTGATCGTAGACATGATCCAAAATGGTTGTCCTATCCATTCTCATACGGTTGCTTCTGCTTGTTCGAGAGGACGTCTAGATTTTGTGGAATGGTGGCATTCTCAAGGATATCCTTTTTGTGAAAGCGCGGCCGCCTGGGCAGCACTTTGGGGACATTTACATATTATTAAATTTTTGATAAAACATAATAAACCAATCAATGTTTCATGGACTCTATCGAATGCAAGGATGTCCAGTCATACTAAAATTTGTTCAATTATTAATTTTATTTAAAGTCATGAAAATTTAAAAAAAATGGACGATCATAATTTAAATGAATTAGCCGCTCAATATCGACAATTAGAGAGTTCTGGTCATAGTGGATCAAATAATCTTATTCATCCGGATAAAAATTATACTCATTTATTCAAAAATTATGGTATTTATTTGCTTTTTTTCATTTGGATTTTAATACTTATAATTGTACTCCAACCATCGTTTTTATATCAAAAAATAGATGAAAACAATAAATATAAATTCCTATGGAAACGATTTTTTATTACAGTCATTATTTCTTATCTAACGTTAATTTTAGTTTATATCGGTTTTAAATATTATGCAAAAAAAGAATAATTAACTACCTGTATCGCAAAGATAATAAAATGATATTGTTTTTTTATATAAATGAATAGGTTTGAAATAAATGATAAAAGTTTATTTGATTTATATCATAACATTTTTATAGATTTTGGTCTTTCGCCCAATTTTCCTTTTATATATTTTCCAAATAATGATTGGAAAATTATTGAAAACAATAATTCGTTTGCTCATTTAGTGTATATCACTTATATCAAATATAATACGATTATAAGATACAAGAAAACAAATATATTTTTTATAGAAAAAATAAGATATCGTTGGGGAAATATATATTATGATTTAAAATTGTATATAAAAATAGAAAGAAATTTACCCAATGAATTGATACACTATATAAATCTTTTTTTAACAAATACAAATTTTATCGTAGAGTGCTAAAAAAACAAAATTTTTTATGACTTATAAAACTCTATGTTTCAGAAGCCTCACCCCCTTCACCACCACGTGGTGAACCTGTTTTCTTTTCTTCATCAGGAGAACCCGTTTTTGTTGCCGAACGCAATGTGGGTACTAAAGGTTCTTCCTGTACCGGATCTTCGTCATCATTATAATATTTAGCAATGGTTTCGGTATTTGGATCATAAACTAAGGTAAGTTTAAGTTGTGATTCACAACATCTTTGTCTGAATCCTTGATTAAGGATTTCTGGGGTTAGAATATTTCTATAATTAGGATTTTGATAACATATAGGAGGAGGTGGAGGGGTTACATTTACACCAGTTTTATAAAGTTGGACCCTGCACAATACATCTGTACCAGTTTTATTATATATTGTTGCAATGGTGTTTCCTCCCTCAGGTGTTCCAATAAGTTCAACTTTATTATTTTCACGAATTTCTTCATTATCTAAAATCTGTTGACGTAATAAATCAATAATATCCATATTATCTACTATTATAGAAATATTTTTTTAGTAAAAAATTTTCAGTTTTAAAAAAAATATAGATTTTTAAATGGATATCTATTATTCATCTGTTTGTAAAGGGCTATACAATGATTATAATTTATGAACGCCTTTCTATCTTCAGGACAAATATAACCGTAATAATCCATTGTTTTTTCGAGCAATAAATTAATTTGTAAAGTATTTTTACAAATAGTTGTAAATGTTAGAATATGCTTTTCAATATCAACGGGTATTTTATTATTAAAAATAAGAGTAATGTTTTTAAGATTTCCAAAAGTTTTTTGGATCAAGGCTTTCGCCTCTTCATAATAATAATCACCGATTATTTTATAGCATATATGAGAATCATCCACTATATGACGAAATTTGTCTAATATTTCTACAGCCTTTATTTTATTTTTTTCAATTCCTTTTCCTTTGTATAAACAAATCGCATAACCGATAGATGCATCGGTATTCTCAATTCTATATCCTTTAGTAAAATAATAGATTGCTTTTTCATAATCTTTTTTTTTATAAAATTTCATACCAATATCATATAATGTATCCTCCGAAGGAACACAAAGAAGTGCGCGTTTGTAATCCATACCTGTTTTCATCAAATTGAAAAACATGTTAGGATTGTAAAAATTCTTCGAGACGACGATGTACCAGTTTATAGGGGGTATATTTATTTTTATTTTCACCAGTATACTGATACTTTTCTTCCAATTCGATACTGTTGATCAGTTGTAATTGTACATCATCTTTTTTCAGTGTATTTTGAATCTCCAGAATCTTTGATTCCCAAATACTTTCTTTCATAGCCTTTTCCAGGCTCATCAATTCAATAGGATCCATTCTGGAACAGCATAGAAAATTTAATAATTTTTCTAAAAAATTATTAAAAGAGCATGCTATTAGTCGATACTGACCAAAGCAAATACATTACAAAATTACAAAAAATAATCAATTTTTAAAGCGAATCACAATTTTTTCCAACAAATGCTTGTCTATAATTCCTAAGATCATGCATACCATAAGAATCCCATAATCGATTTACATACACTTTGCAGACCGCTGGTTCGTAGATAGAAATGTAGGGATAATTATCCACATTATATTTTTCTACAGTCAGATCTGAATCCTGATCATTATAATCTTCGATCTGCCACCAATCGGGTACTATTTCTTTAAGAGGTACAAGATAATTTTGATTAAATCGTTCATCCCCAATAAAAGGACCCGCTATTCCCAATATCATTTTTGGTGTAATATTATAATTTTTATATAAAAATATACCCATAAAGATTGCAAACGCTCCCCCTAATGAATGTCCTCCTATATAAACATTAAAATCTTTGAATTTTTGCCAATCGATTTCATGACTCAATTCGATAAATGCTTCTTGAAATCTTTCATGTACCATTCCCTGACAATCTGTAATAAATTGACATAACACTAATCGCCGATTGACATGTATATCCCCCCCTTCGCTCGTTTGTTGTGTTGGACGAAACATAATGAATAAATTTTTATCTCTTTGGTATAATCTTACACGTGTATCGTATATAGCGTTTACAGTCACTAATGGTTTATATAAACCACATACACCTTGTACATCATATTCTTCTGATGATACCTGATCGGATAATAATCCAAGATCGTTGGCAAGGCCGCTTGAAGTAATAGATTCAGGACAATTTATAATCGCTCGACTCGAATGTAAAAATAAAAAAATAAAAGTGAGGATTTTATAAATCATTTTTATGTCATATTTATTTATTTAAATCAGAATTCTTCTTTGTTTTCGTTTAATAATTTTTTTATGTAAAAGTGATTTCATAAAATCATCTAATTTATCATGATATGTTTTTTCAGCATTCACATGATCTCGTAAACTATCATGATAATATCGTATTTGTGTATCGATTAATAATTCATCCTGTGGTATAAAAAATAATGCGATCTCACCCCATAAGGGTAAATCTCCCCAACGATAATGATAAATATATCCAGAGTCATCAATATACTTTATGAATTTTTTAATAGATTCATTTTGTGATAATTTAAATATATTTAACCCCATTACATTGCTATAAGGACCATGAGGATTTCGTTTATTGATTATATGTGAAATATCATGTGTTTGATAATACTCGTTACAAAATTCGATCAAGTTTATAGTAACCTTAGGATCATCGTCAGCCCATTTTCCAGCAATAATCGATTTATGGTCTAATTGATCAAATATTTTATCAATATTAAAATCTACCTTTATATCTTCATCGATTCTTAATATTTTTTCATAACCATTTACACAGTGCCAAAAGTCTACGAACCAAAAATGACACATATGTCTATATCCTAATGTCCATAAAGGATTATGTGTTGATGGGTGGAATGGAATGTCCGCATTTTTTGGTAAAAATGCGAATCCTTTAATAGATATAAATTGTAAATGCAAATTCGGAGTAAAGGATTGAATATATTGCTGATCTAGATAAGATATATTTCCTTCATGAAATATGATTATATCAGTATATATTTTATTATCAAGATTTATCTCGATATTTTTATTTCTTTCAATTAAACTATTATATTTTTTTGGATCGCTGTACCCACGCGTTAGAACAACAATCGCTTTGTTATTTTTGGGTCTACAAAAGTTTTTGATAGATTCGAATTCATTTGATAATAAATATTGAATAATACTCGGATCATACTGATTTTTTAGACGAATATAATTATCAATATCATGTATTGATAATTGCTGGAATCGATGGTATAAAATACGCTCATTTTGAATCTGATTCATTTCATTTTCGTGCAGAATAATTAATTTATATTTTAAGAATGGGAATAAATGATTCATATTCTCTATGAATGATTTTATTTCTAAAGATTCATCTTTGGTACAAAATCTAAAAAATAAAATAAGATCCGATTCTGATAATGATTTAAAAAATCGATTACGTCGTCTTTCATATTTTTCAAGCATTTGATTGACATCATTTTTTTCTACTAAATCATGTATGGATAATAATAAATCATAATGTAAAAATTTTACATTAAAATTTCCAAATCCGTTTTTTTCAACTATTGCATTCGTATCAATTTCTAATGGATCTTTATCTATTAAAAATTTATTGATAGAAGACATGGATACCATAAGATAATCAAAAAAATTATTAGGTTCATTATCGTTGCAAGAAAAATATTTTTTATAAAATTGAGAAACCGCACAAGCATAACCCGCAGAATCTGATGATAAAGAAATAAATTTCATTCCTAATAATATAAAATATAATATTTTTTTATAAAATATTTTATTCAATATAAAAATTTAATGATCTTGCAATTAAATCATGTGATTAATTTTTGGAAAATAAATACAATAATTTTTATCATTATATTAATGAATAGGTATAATAATTATTCAATAACGGCTTATACCTATTTAACGATACATGGGAATTATGGTATATTATGGTGTACGAAAAGTTTATTATTTCTAGATAAATCATTTATAAGAGATATCAACTTATTTGAAGCATTTTATTCATCCATTTATTTATTATTATATTGGATCTTTCCTTTTCATTGCATAAGTAACTACATCTGTTTGAGTAATTTTGAGGTATTGATGGTGCAAACAATGTTTATATTAGGAACTTTTTTACATTTTTGTTCGGATTGTCAAAAATATTATGTTCTTTTAGAAAAAAAAAAATATATACATGACGGATTTTTTTATCTTACGAGAAATCCAAATTATTTAGGGGAATTATTAATTTACAGTTCTTTTGTACTTTGCACTCGATCATTATTTTGTTTTATAATTTTATTATTTAATGTCACGATTTTTTGGATTCCTATGATTAAAAAAGATCGACATTTACACAAATATAATGATTTTAAAAATAATCAAAACCACATGTTTATTCCTTATATATGGTAATATAGATCACAAAAAAATTATATAAATTTTCCGGTTTAAAGAAATGAATTTCTAAATAAAATGGAATTTATTTCATCCAGGCGTATTACAAAATATGAAAAAGCACGTATTTTAGGGACAAGAGCGAATCAGATTTGTTTAAATGCACCTGTTTTTATTGATACAAAAGGTGAAATAGATCCTTTAAAAATTGCCGAAATGGAATTTAATGAAAAAAAAATTCCAATCACAATAATTCGTTTATTACCCAATGGAACCATTGAGGAATTATCAAATAAAGATTGGTATGATTTAACATAAATCAAGTTACTATGATTTTTGTGTTAAGAATCATATTATTAAAAGGAAAACGATCGAATAAAACTTGTAATTCATGGGCATCCTCTTCACTGGATACACCAATAAAACAATATTCTAAATTTTGAGGAATGTGGATATAAAGAATTTTTTTATCAAAATTTGAAAATATCAGATTAAAAATTTCTAATTTATCTTTACATCCATAAAAATTCGTTACCCTGACGGTATATTGTTTTTCTGAAATGGGTTTTATTTCTTCGGGTTGCATGATGACCCCTCCTGGTCGTAAAAGAGAACTTCGCATCCTCGGTTGATGGCTCATTTTTAGATCTGCAAAATAAAAAATTATTACATCAATTTTATGTTCATTCCACTATTTTACAATTAAAAACCTAAAAATAAAAATGTTTCAATTTTTATTTTACAGGGTGACACACCACTTTGGCTATTAAAAAATCATTTTTCGATGATTTTATATATTGTACCACTCCAATCATATAAATTTTTATCATAAATAAATCCAAGCGATTGATAATATTTTTTTAAATTTTTTAATGGACTATCAACCGTCACGACGAATGAATTCTGATTTATGGTTGAGGGTATTTGATCAATAAGTTCTCTTCCTTTTCCTTTTTTACATGAACATAAAATTGAAATACTATAGGTTACATAATCACTTTGCTGAATAACAGATATAATATTTGGTAAATCAAAATCCTGCTCTAATAAATATTGTTTTAATTGTTGAACACCGATATAATTTAAAAATTCCTTTTTATTTTCTCTGCCCAAGATGCAAAAGGCAACTATTTTATCATGTTCTACATAAAGATAATATAAACTTTTTCTTGAAATACTAGAGAACAAAGATGATAATATAAAATCAGTATTTAGTTTTCCTTGACATATTGTTTCCAGAACAGAAACTACTTCTACTATCCTTGAATGCTCTAATGACTCAAGAATTGATTTATTGATGGGAGATTTTGAAACCTGAATCGTCTGAGGATTCGGGTACAATGATAATATCCTGTTTTCGAATCCTTTATAATTTTTATATAATTCCATTTTATTGATTATTTAATTTTTTTTTTTTAACCGCCTGATTCAATGATTTAAATGATAAATTTTGAGCACCATATTTCATGTACACATATATTTTCAACGAATAAATAATGATGGCAATACATGAAAACGCAAGAGCAAGACCTCCGATAGAATTAATATCTCCTTTTGTTACATCTTTCGTTTTTGAAAAGAGATGGATCGTCATTGAAGAAATAATTAAAATATACAGAGATACAACGATTCCTAAGTAATCACTAAACAATTCTTCCGATAATTTTTTCGGTAATAGTCTATATAAAAAGAAAAACAAGATTAACAAGGATACAAAAGTTATGATTATATTCGTTAAATATACTGAAAAAACCTGATTGATGGTTACACCTTTTTCTTCTAAATTTTTATCGTAAATTAATCGACTACATTTATATACGGCGACTAATGAATAAATGAATAAAAACAAAAAGATACAAAAAATAGTTATAGGGATTGGGCATAAATACCATTCTTGGGAATTGACAGAACATTGTTGTTGTTGTTGTGGCATTTTATTTTATTATATTTAATAATTTTTTACTTTTGATAAAATTATTTTATTATAAAAAATGAAAATAGATTACAATGATTATGATGTGATAATTGTAGGGGCAGGATTATCAGGATGCGTCATGGCTGAAAGATTTGCATCCATGAAAAAAAAAAAAGTTTGCATAATTGAGAAAAGAAATCATATTGGAGGTAATTGTTATGATTTCATCGATGAAAACGGTATATTAATGAATAAATATGGAGCCCATTTATTTCATACAAACGAGGAAGAAGTTTGGAATTATATAAATACTTTTCATAAATGGATACGCTGGGAACATAAAGTTTTAGGATATGTGGACCAAAGATACGTTCCCATCCCAGTAAATATTTCAACTGTAAATATTCTTTGTCATGAAAATTTAAAAAATCAGAATGAAATGGAGGAGTGGCTACGATCTAACCAGATTCAATGTAAAAAAGTCAATAGTAACAGTGAGGACGTTGCGAAATCTCGTGTTGGGGAGATCTTATATGATAAAATTTTTAAATATTATACATTTAAACAATGGGCAAAATACCCAAATGAATTAGATCCAAGTGTTTTGGCACGCATCCCCGTTCGTAATGATTTTGATGAACGGTATTTTTCTGATAAATATCAAGTATTACCTGACGGTGGATATACTAATTTTTTTAAAAACCTAATCAATAATGACCTTATAGACATCCAGTTGGATACAGATTTTTTAAAAATACGTGATACAATACCGAAAGATAAAATTGTAATATACACGGGTCCAATCGATTTATATTTTAGTGAATGTGGATATGAAAAATTAGAATATAGGAGTATACGTTTTGTTGAAGAACGAATTCAAAATATGAATTATTATCAACCGAATTCTGTCGTAAATTATCCCGATATCAATGTTGAATACACGAGGATCGTAGAATATAAACATTTTTTGAATCAACAATCTCCACATACAACCATTGTAAAGGAATTTCCAAACGATCAGGGAGAACCCTATTATCCAGTTTTAAACCCAAAAAATCTTGATTTATATGAAAAATATAAAAAATTAGCCAATGATGAAACAAATATCCATTTTTTAGGAAGATTGGCGAATTATAAATATTTTAATATGGATCAAGCGATAAAAAACGCATTAGATTATTTCAATAATTATTTCAATCAAATGTAAAACTATTTGATTTCAAATGTTTCTAAAACTTCTTCATTATTTTTTAATTTATTGGAATCTTTTGAAAACTTTTTAATGATTTTTGTTAATATATCATTCATATTTTTGTATTCATGGGATCTAATATACAAACATAAATCGCATATTTCTTTTGGGATCACGACACTAGGATAATGTTTTTTTATCCATTTCGGAGTATTCAATATTTTTAAAAAATCCTGACAAGCTTTTATATCATTACCACATTTTTTTAAAGAATTTTGTAACGATACCATCCCAAAATCCCAGAGAACGAATAAAAACCCTTCATTCAAAATATTATATCGTTTTTCATCAATGACATAGGTCCAATAACCACCTTTCTTTATATGAAAAACGAGGATATTCGCCCAATGAAGATCATTATGTAAAAATCCATAGTAATATTGCATCACATATATTGAAAAAAAAATCTGAAGAAAACAACTTATCCATTCTTTATAATTTCTTTCTTTTGAAGACCATGATTTTAAATCCTCATGTGCCAATTCATTATAACAATAAACATAAGGTAAATTTTGAGAAATATTCTTTGTATATATATTCGAAGAAGAATATACATAGAAATTATGTAGCGGTAAATTAATACATAGTTTCGATCTGATTAATTTCGAACATAATTGTAATACATAGATTTCTCTCCATATGGTTTTTGTATTAAATATTATCGATTCATCATTCTCTTGATTCAATAAAAAAATTTTTAAATCTTTCAAGGAGAGAGGAATTTTTTTAATGGAAATTTCAGTTTCATTGTCATTAGTATTTATAATACCTTTGAATATTTCTCCGTATTTACTCTCATTGCCTATTCTTTCTAAAAATTTTGTATATTTCAAAATTTGTTCAAATTTTTTGATATTTTTTTTCTTTGTCAACAAGATTTTATAGGCTTCATAATATAAATTATTTTTTATTCTTTCGTCAATGGTTCTCATTTTTTTATAATCGGGAAAAAAAAGATTTTTATACCGTATAGATATTATGTTTAAATTAAAATTATTCAGTCACGACTCTTTTAATCCCGGATATTACGGCTAACCCTTTGTATCTTAGAATAAAAAATAAATACAAAAATGTGAAGAATAGAATAAATATACCTAAAACTATAAAAAATATACCCAACCATTTTGGAATCACATTAAATTTATATTGATTCGGATCATTTTTATTTATTATGATATCGATCAAATCATTTTGTTGAATCTCATAATAAGATTCATATTTATCCTGTTGTATATATTCTTTATTATTATAAATATATGAAAAACTAATGTCACAACTAAAATCAGAAGTGGCTACATTCTGTTGACAAGACACATCGGTTATTTTGGCTTGAACTCGTTCATTATATGAATTGTTACTAATCATTATACCGCCAACAATTACAATAATTGCAATCAGAGCAGAGAGGATAGATCCAATTATTGCATAAGTTTTTCCCATGAGTGATGCACCCTGCACCCCTTGATACAAAATCTGTTTATTTTTTTTGATTCGGGAAGATTGATTTTGTTGAGAATCGGACATTTTTATTTTTAAAAATATTATTTTTTATTCAAAATAGAATGATATTTCCGATATCCGAATGGAAAGTTTTATTAATTTCTTGAATATTATCATTTACAAATTTTTCTAAATCTTTAATCTGTAACAAGAGCGTTTGGTAATCCAGAGTTTTATTAAGGAAATTATCAAATAATGGAACAATGAGCATATTCAATGTTTCATAAATTTCTAAAATACGAGTCATTTTCTGATGTCCTACTTCTCTTTGAACGAGGATTTTTTTATATTTTTCTTCATCCATCTGATTCCTTAAATATTTTATACGTAAATCAGTATTATTCCTTCCCACTTTATCGCGCATCCTAGTTATATCATTATTAATAATATGATTCAATCGTTGATGAAGATTTCTAAATTCAATCTTTTTGTCAACGGGTACGATCCTTGTATAATTATAATAATTCCAAACTCGATATTGATTGCACATTTGATTATTATTAATATTAGCAGTTGGATTTATACCTAATCTTTCAGCCCATTCATAAAAATGAGGATTATGAACGGCTCCTTTTTCAATCTGTCCCGTATTCCAATTAAATGCAACATGACAACCAGGGCACCACATCTGTGAACAACCTGATGCTTTTTGAATACGGGTACCACAATTTGGACATGGTTTCGACATTTTTTGAATCTCTTGCCACGTTTCAATATCTTTTTCATCACATTCATGCTCGATTTCTGTTTTCACTATATTACATTTTAAACATGAAATATTACCACAGATCGGGCATGATCCTTTTTCATCTATAAAACCCTTACAATTCGAAAACGGACATTGACGAATAGAAAAAGCCTTATTTTTGTCTGGTACAGATTGCACTCGATGATTTACAATTTGGTATAATCGATTAGATAAAATCGTTTTCCTGTGTTTTAATGCATGTATTTTATTTTCAATACTTGTGATTTCCGTGTATATTTTTTCCTTCTCAATTTCTAATGATACTAATGGCATCGTATCAGGAAAAAAAGATTTTTCTCGATTAAATAATAATTCAGAACGAGATGATTTCCATTCTTTGGATAAAAAATTTTTTGACAAAACTTTATTGATAAAAAAAAGATCCCAGGGATGTTTACAATGCATACAATACGGATCTTCTAATGTTGATAGTAAAAATTTTTTTACACAGGCATTGCACATTTTTTGATTACATTTTAAACATTCGATTTGTTTTCGCAAAACTTTGTTAAAGGGATAACAACATATACTACAGTCTTCCATTTTTTTGAATGGATAATTATTTATAATTAAATCATTTTTTAAAATCAAATCAAAAAAAATGATGTTTAATTTAAAAAATCAATGGAATGAAAAAAATGGAATTAAGAGATTTAAATTATATTCAATTTGGCATTTATTCATCCGAAGAAATTTTAAAAAATTCAGTGTGCGAGGTGAATAATTTGAAATTGATCGGGTCTAATTCTGTTTATGACGAACGTATGGGAATCATGGAACCTAATAAAAAATGTGTGACATGCGGAGAAACAGAAAAAAAATGTATCGGTCACTTTGGTCATATAAATTTAAATATTGATATATTACATCCATTGTTTCACAAATTAATTATATTAATTTTAAAATGTATTTGTTACAAGTGTTCAAGAATTCTATTATCCAAGAATCAACTGGAACTAAATAACTTATTAAAATTCAATAAACAGGTCCGATTCAATAAAATTGTTGAAAAAATGGATAAAATTGATTATTGTTCTCATTGTGAAACATTACAACCAAAATATATTTTTTGCACCCAGGATAAACATTTTTATATGATTTTTAAGATTGATGGTGAAAATTTAAGGATGCAAATGTTTGAAAGCGAAATCAGAAAGATTTTTGAAAACGTCATTAAAGATGATATCAGTTTACTAGGATTCGATACCCAAAATTTTCATCCTAAAAATTTAATTCTATCAGTCCTCCCTGTTATACCTCCTGTCGCTAGACCATTTATAATAGCGGATAATATGACATGCGATGATGATTTAACCATTCAATATCAAGAAATTGTGAAGGCAAATCATCATATAGGGGATCCTTCCACGAATGATTCTAAAAGAACAAAATTTATACATTCACTCAAATTTAAAATCAAGAGTCTATTCGATAATTCGGGTGATCGACAACGAGTTAGTAACGGAAGACCCTTAAAAGGTATTAAAAAACGTTTGACGGGAAAAGAAGGCTTGATCCGAAATAATTTAATGGGAAAACGTGTTGATAAATCAGCACGTACGGTAATCGGACCCGATCCGACCCTAAATGTGGATGAGATTGCAATTCCTCATGAAATTGCCGATATTTTGTGTTACCCGATCAGAGTCAATAATTTAAATTTTGATTATGTGAATGATCTGATTAAAAAAGGAAATGTCAATTTTGTCTTACGAGACGATAATTCGGTAAGGATAAATATGAAATATGCAACGATGAACCAGGGTACTAAATTACAATTTGGCGATATCGTAATTGGAAAAGGATGCAGGAGAATGATACGATTCGAATCACAAATATTTTCTCTTAAAGAGGGTGAAAAAATTTATAGGAATGGAGAAATCATTGAAAATATAAAGGTTAATACATATAAAGATTTTCAGTTAAAAACGGGTGATATCATTGAAAGAAAATTACAAGATGGTGATATATTATTATTAAATAGACAGCCGACGTTGCACAGAGGATCCATGATTGCTCAAAAAATAAAAATAAAAAAGGGCAAAACGATACGATTGAATCTTGCCATCACCAAAAGTTTTAATGCCGATTTTGATGGCGATGAGATGAATTTACATTGCCCCGCAACTCCTGAAACAGAAGCCGAACTCAGGATTCTATCCAATCTTTCCGAAAATATTATAAGCAACCAGAGTAGCAAGGCAAACATTGTGATTGTCCAGGATTCTTTATTAGGTGCATATCTAATGACCATGAAAAAAACGGGACCTATTCCACGAGAAAATTTTTTTCAGATTGCAAGCGCATTAATTCCTGACTCTTTAAAATCAATGGATACAAAGATTAAAAAATATCGAAAAAAATTAAATATTACAAACAAAGATTATTATGATGGGAGAATACTTTTTAGTTTATTATTACCAGATGATCTTTTTTTAATAGATCATAATAAAGTAGATATTTTAGAACCGATTATGATTATTGAAGAAGGTATATTAATACAAGGATCCATTGGTAAATCAAATCTATCGAGTAGTAATAAATCCTTGATTTCATTAATTTTCCATGAATATGGAAAGGATCGATGTCAAAGATTTTTGAATGAGGTACAATTCCTAACAAATCATTTTTTGATTTGGTACGGCTTTAGCATAGGAATAGAAGATTGTAAAGTAACTAAAAAAGACGAGATTCAAAGAAATATTTCAAAAGCTTTTATCAAAGCCAAATCAATCCAAGAACATACCCAAAATGAAAAAATTAAAGAATTATACGTTTTATATGCATTGTCAGGTGCAAGAGACACGGGTATGTCCATTGCAAAAAACGCTCTCGGTGAAGATAATAATTTCCTGAAAACTGTAATCAGCGGCGCAAAGGGTGATTATTTTAACATCGCCCAGATCACTGGATTACTCGGTCAACAAAATCTGAATGGTGAGAGGATTCAACCTCTTTTAACCAATTATAGCAGAACATTACCGCATTACCCTATTGAAAAAAAGGATTATACCGAAGACATGGAATTCGAATCCGCGGGTTTTATTCGTTCTTCTTTTATTCATGGATTGAATCCTAGAGAATTTTTCTTTCATGCAATGACGGGTCGTGAAGGAATTACGGATACGGCCATGAAAACCGCAACATCTGGATATATCCAAAGACGAATGATCAAAATAGCCGAAGATGTCCAAGTTAAATATGATGGCACGGTTCGGAATTCGGCCAATAACATTATACAAATGTGTTATGGAGAAAATTTTTTAGATCCGAGTCATACAATTTTTAAAAACGGAAATGCATTACCTTGTGATGTCAGTAGAATAATACAAAAAATAAATTATCATCATTCATTAAAAACAATTTAATTGAATAATAATCATTATTAAAATGATACCAGTAGAAATTATAGGAACGTCTATCACCTATTCTGTTGATCCTTCTGTTATTTCTTTTGAATCCAGAAGAGGAAATTATCATCCAGGCAATATTATCCATCATCCTTCTCTTGGCAAAATCAGATGTGAAGAAATCCAGTTTGGAATTAATATGCAACCGACTAAAATCAAATGTTCCATAGTCGATGATACTAAAAAATAAATTGTTATTTTTTTCATATTTTTTACGAAATTTTACAATAATTTTGTAAAAAATTACAACAGGTTTAAAGAAATGAGATTCATTATAAAATGAAAAAAACACTCAATATAGTGGAACTGATTGAAAAAAATCCCATAACTCGTTTATCATCTAAAGTTTGTACAACCAAGTTGTTAACTAAGATACGAGATAATTTTACAGAAGATCAACAACATTTATTCTTGGCAAGTTTTTATTGTTTTTTGAATCATGATGCTAAAAAAGAATTTGTGGTAAGTTTAGACGATATATGGAAATGGACAGGATTTTCTAGAAAAGATCCTGCAAAAAGATTGTTAGAAAAATTCTTTATTATTGATATCGATTATATAATTTATAAAGAAAAAATGGTGGATTCATATATGAAATTGGACTCTCCGCCCAACGGTGGAGACTCAAAAGATACAATTGAAGAAAAATACGGATATGTTAAAGAAACGATTTTATTGACTGTAAATGCATTTAAAAAATTTTGCTTAAAAGCTAATACGAAAAGGGCAGATGAAATACATGATTATTACATTAAATTAGAAGAATTACTTCAAGACACGGTTTTAGAAGAAAACAATGAAATAAAAAAACAATTAGAAATAAAGGATCAAAGAATAAGTGAATTAAGCCGATATGTCGTAAGAAAATTTAATAACAAATTTCGTCCAGGTAATTGTGTTTATTTTGTTCGATCATCCGATATTCATGATTCTTTTAAGATTGGTAGTACGTCCAATATAAATCTTAGGCTTCAAGATTTTAATACGGCTTCACCACAAGAAATGGAGGTTATGGAATTATTTTATACAGAATTTCATTGTTTATTAGAAAAATCGATTAAAGAACTTTTTTCGAAATTCCGTGTATCTGTCAATAATGAATGGTATAAAATATCCGAAGCCGATACCATAAAACAGTACATTCTTAAACAGATTGAATTGTATAATGAATTTAAAATAAATTCGGACATAAGAATAGTTGATCAGATACATCCTTCTTGTGAAACAAGTGAAATAAAGGTTCCAATTCATGTGGATGAAAAAATTTGTATGGATTGCAACCAATGCAAGAATCTTAAATCTTTTTTCTTTAAAGATCGATCTAAAAGAGAATATTTGAATCAATGCATCTCATGTTATGATCAAGAATATGATAATATAGAACACAAACAATGTACAAAATGTAACGTTATCAAACAAAAAAAACAAGGTTTTGTTATTGATAAAACTAAAAAAGATGGTTATGCCTATGATTGCAAAGACTGTAGAAAAGAAAACAATGATCAATTTAGATTACAACATCAAAATGATAACAAAAAACAATGCAGGGTTTGTCAAGAATTTTTCACATCGAATATGTTTTTCAAAAAAGATGATAAAAATAATTTATATGATGAATGTATCTCTTGTTATCATCAAGAATATGGCAATGATAAAAAACAATGTTCCAAATGTCTCGTAATAAAGAGCAGGAATACTGATTTTATTCGTAATAAATCAAATAAAGATGGATTATCTTATGATTGCAAAGAATGCCTTAAAATCAAACGTGATAAAGTCCGTAATGAGATTCGAGAAAAAAATAAAAATATAAATAAAAAACAGTGCGGTATATGTCAAGAATTTCTCAAATGGAACATGTTTTTCAAAACGGGTGATGATTCCAATCCTTATTATAATCAATGTATGAATTGTTATTCACCCCGATCTTTGCAATGTAACAAATGCTATGAAATCAAAATACCATCGTTTTTTTCACTTGATAAAACGAAAAGAACAGGATTTAGAACGATATGTAAAACTTGTACTTTGAAAATGTAATTTGCCCATTAAATTATTATAAAAGTATAATAATTTGGAGTTCCTATTGGATAATTTTTCAAATTGAGCTATTACATCGGATAATATTCATTTTTTCGTAGAATACGGTAGAAAAAGCAAAAGGCGCAAGGAAAAAAATCAATAAGTTAAAATACTACCATAGAACGTCCCTACACCAGGATTTCCTACTGTAATTAATCGTGCGTCTAACAAATCCCCGATATTAAATAACTCAGATACAGTGGATAATGAGGCTGAGCCAGAACCCGAAGCCGTTAATGTTAATGTCAAGCCTGTAGCAATATTATTTTTATAAATCGTAAATGTCATAGAATTTCCACCAGAAAACGAACCTGTGAATCTCATATAGATATTTATAACTGACATTTTTTGTGGAAAGTTAATCGGATACGCAGATGATGTACTAATACTCGCGATAGGTATAATTCCCGGCACTAAATAATAAGTGGTATTCGCTGATGGATTCCCAATTAATCCAAAGAAAAATGTTTGAGGTGTGACAGAACATGTAAAACTATTTCCATTGGCATTATCATGAACTAAATCTGAAAGAGCCACTAATATCGTTCCCCCCGTTCTACTGATATCAAATGCTGTTGTGCCAAATAAAGCAGTTCCACTAATCGTAGAGGTCCTTAATTGTAAAATGGCATTCGCATTCGTTGTTTCACATCCTCCAATTGAACCGTTATTACCAGACGCATATACATTCGTGTCCCTTATAGAAAATAAATTATCACCCGTCACATAAATACCTCTCGTTAAACCCCCTCCAGAAGAAATAACATTTATCGTGCAAGCACGAATAGCATCGGATGACGTCGATGTTGATATCGTGGTCCCTGGTGAATAGATACCAAACACATCAGTATTATCAGTACCAGAAAAAGAAACATTGATCACTGCTGTCCTTAATTTTGCCGTTATACTCGTACCACTTGGAAATTCTACACCAATCAAAATAATATCACCATAATTATCTAATGCATTTAAATTGAGAGTAACATCTTCTAAACGACAATTATCACCCATTGTCACTAATGTGGTTGATTTATCCACATTTTCTTGAGAAATAATCACTGTCCGTGAATTCGCACCACGAATTGCTACATTTTGAGGTATCGTAAATGATTCTTGATAGGTTCCTGACATTAGCCAAATCGTTCTACCAATAGATGATGGAATACCATTTGCCCATGTGATGCCGCGTTCAATGGTTTGAAAGGGATTTTGTATAGAACCATTTCCTGTTGTGTCACTACCATTAGGAGATACCCACACTAAATAACTTGAAACGAAAGTA
>Ga0214923_10002479_pt1 | contig 24489 bp, 26 predicted proteins | sample LL1510_MetaG_FD_177993 | JGI IMG/M metagenome (GOLD analysis project Ga0214923, IMG submission 177993) | Freshwater microbial communities from Lake Lanier, Atlanta, Georgia, United States - LL-1510 | ecosystem: Environmental > Aquatic > Freshwater > Lake | place: USA: Georgia | collected...
TGGTTCAATGATATTGACACGCCCATTATATTTTTCTAAATTTAAAATAGTACTTATATTATCAAATAATTCTGCTTTTAACGACATTTATAAATCTCTTATAATCTTTCATAAGAAATAAATATTATCAAAAAACGACAAATAAATATTTTAGGAACTAATGGTTTTGAATAGAAAAATATATATTTCTATAATATAATGGATTTCTATACTATAGTTTTAATAATCGCTGTTGTTTTATTAATATTAGTTTTAACTTTTCTAGCTATTAAAATGAGCACAGCAAAATATTATAATCAAACCAATGTGGCGTTTCCGCCAGTTATGAGCACATGTCCTGATTACTGGACAGTGGATGGTAGTTATTGTGTTGTACCAGATAATGGTAAAACAAATACTGGTTCAATATATAATACTTCTGGGAATTCGGTTTTATCAAGTGTAAATACATATGGTTATGATATTGAGAAAAAAGCGTTCAATGCTTATGATACCAAATGGGGTACCTCAGGTAAATCATCTGTATGTCAACAGAAAGATTGGGCTGGTAAATACAATATTATTTGGGATGGCGTTAGTAACTATAATAATTGCTAAATAAAATGTTATACTAATTATAATATTTTATATATATTTTACAAATGAAATATGTTTATCTATCAATTATATCATCTGGATTTGTAATTATTGGATATTTGCCCGAGATTTATTTATCATATTTTCAAATAAAAAATATAGATTCAACAAAATATTCTTCAGCATTATGGCTATTGGGTGGCATATTTGGTATTATTTATAGTTCATTAAATAACGAACCATTTATAACTGCTAATTATTCTATCAATACTGTGTTAAACGTAACGATTTTATTATTGAAACAATATTACAAATGTAAAAATGAAAACAATAAAATTATGAATTTTGTTTCATTGAAAAATGAACAACACGTGGAGGTTCTCCAAATGTAAAATCATTTTTAGATAAAGCAACTTTATTTTTAAATAAATGATAATTCATCAATGGTTCTACACCAAACCCTCCAGCAATAACCACCTCTTTATTCATTTCCATTAGTTCATTACTTAATATTCGCATATTATTTATTTCAGGTAATAAATCGTTTTTTTGTATATAAACAGCACTTTTTAATATTTCTATATTATCTGTTTGTTCATATTCTTTTAATAATGCTCGTATGTTCTCAATATATTTATATATAGCATCCTGTTTCTTTTGTATTAATTCGTTTTTATGTGGATTATTATAGTTCTCATTATGTCTATCAAGTAATTCTTTAAACATTCCACTATCAAAATTATATTCTTCTAATTTCTTTTTAAATATAGCAACTGATTTTTCTTCATTTTTATAATTGAATAAATTATCTAATTTTTCTCTTATTATATCATCTTTTAATTCATCTACATGTTCTTTAAATTTATATAACAAATCTATGTTTGAACCAAAATTACCGGAAAATATTTCTATTTTTAATTTACAAGGATTTTGTGTATCACCACATATTGCCATATATCTATTGTCTTTTTTTGAAAATATTGTTCCTACTGGTCGTTTACAGTAAATACAAGCTGGTTTTAATTGTAATATTTTTTGCCTGGCTATTTTTTTGGTAGGTGAAGTATAAAATAAATGTCTTTTTGTGTATAATAATGCTTTCTCATAAGTTCTTTTTAAAGAAAAATAATATTTTAAACTATCTTCATAACCAATTTGTTGTAATATTGAGTGTTCTTCGTCTTCTTCTTTTGTTGTTTTACCATTTGGTATTTTATTTGAATTACGAAATTCAATACTTGGGTTATTATCATAATTAAAATCGCTTATATTTTCAGGTAGATTTTCAATAATAGTCAATTTATTATAAGAACAATTGAGAACATTGAGTTTATTTAATCCTCTTAAATCAAGGCTTCTTAATTGATTATTTTCACAATTCAATACTATTAATTCATGAGGTAAGTTCTCTAATGTTGTAATTTGATTATAACTAATATTCACCTCTTCTAAATCTTTTAAATCTGTAAAATCAATATTTGTTAAATAATTATATTTTACTCCTAAATGTGTTATAGAACTTGGTAAATCGTTCAATTCAAATAGCAAATTTTTATCAATATCCAAATTCGTAACCCCTTCTGGTACATTTATAATGTTTGTTATTTCACCTTCTGGTAATATAATTGTTTTAACATTAGAGAACCCTTCTTTTAAAATAGAAAAATCAATATCACCTTGTAATGGTTCTCGTATATCCAATATATTTGTTCGTTTATTTGTCTTTTCTAAAATATCTTTTAATCTTTGTTGTGCTGTATTATTTTCTTTTATTATATCTTCCCTTTGTTGTTTTATAACATTCATTTTTACAATATATTTATTATATTATATAGATAATATATCTGGAGAATTTGGCGGTTTTTAGTTTTCCAATTTTTCCAGGTCTTTTAATTCGGCTTGTGTATTTACTCCACTAATATATTTGTTATCATTTACATGAATCAAAAAAGTATCTATTGTATGAGTTGTTTTTGATTTTATGATTTTTACAATATCTGTTAAATAATATTCATTTTGTTTATTTTCATTAGTTATCATTGGTATGAATTCACACAATAATTCAGATGCTATATAATACAATCCAGAATTCACTATATTTATAGTTTTTTGTTCTTCATTACAATCTTTTTCTTCTATAATTTCCATAAAATCGTTATTTTCATAAATAATACGACCATATCCAGTTGGATTGGAGAACTGGGATACCAATATATTAAAATTGGTTTGTTTACTATTTATAAATTGTTCTAATACTTCTTTATTTATAAGCGGCATATCTCCATTCAAAATCAATATTTTTTGTTCTGGCTTATAATAATCTAAACAACATTTGATGGCGTCTCCTGTTCCTAAAGGGATTTTTTGTTGAACAAATATTATTGGCATTATATCAATATATTGTGAAAGCGTATTTTGTATCAAATCGTTATATTTACCTGTAACAATTATAATTTGACTAGGCTTTAATAATAACGATGTTTCTATTATGTTAACCAACATTGGTTTTCCATTGAACAAATGTAACACTTTTGGAATATTAGAATTCATACGTTTGCCTTCACCGCCTGCTAATATAGTTATGACTAAATTGTTCTCCATTATACATAAGATTTGTTATAATTTTTTAGGGAAATAATCGTAAAAAATTGAATTACTTTTTATTAATCTATTGTAAGTATCAAAACAAACCAAACTAATTAAAGATGTCGTCAAATATTATTAATCTCTACATTCCTCGTATTTTGGGAAATATCAAAAGAAATACAATAGTCAATACATTCAGTAATATGAACATTGGTGATATTTTCTATATTGATATGTATAAAAAAATGAATGAAAATAACAATCCTTATTACTTCGCTTTCATATCAATTAAATTGTATGATAATAAAACCGCTGAAAAATTAGAAAAAACATTGAATGAAAAAGGTTCAACTCGTCTTATTTATGATTATGGAAAAAACCATTATTGGGAAGTGAAAAAACATGTAGACCGTTCATTGCGTAATCGTGTTCCATCTCCTACATCCGTTTCTGCTATTGGATTAATTGATGTTGAAGAGGGTGAATGTAAAAATACTACTTTATATACATTTTGGTCAATGACTGATAAAGATTTTAATAGTACCACACAATGTTTAAATACAAATTTTACAAATAAAGATAAAAACGATTTAGAAAAAGAGTATGAAGAATTGGAGAAAGAAATTGATGTTGTTGTTAGATTTTTATATTATACCAGTGAATATTTGAAACCGCACCCCTACGGGTACTATGGTTCAAACTGTAACTGGTAACTTAGTTGAAGTTTCATCCGCTGTGCGGATTGAAATCTTTAACGGTGTAAATTATTTTGTAAATAGAGTTTTGTAATATATATTTTACTATAAGAAAACAAGAAAAATAAAAATATCATAAAAATGTTTATGATATTTTTTTCACGATATATAGTATAATCATTCATAAATTATAATGGATGAAAGACCATTATTGAATAAAAAACCAAGTGTAAAAATTAGAAATCAAGGCCAATACAGAGATTGTTTTAGTTACGCTCAAGCAAGATTTATTCGCAAATTAGTAACAAATATTTTAATTAAAGAAAAACCAAAATTAGAATTTATTTTTACTGAAAAAAATATAGAAGAATATTTTGATAATTTACATGATTATATAATTTCTATTTTCAATTGTAGTGGCGGACATAATACAACTTTAGCATTATTAATAAACGATTTGAATAATGAGAACGACGTTATATGGATTAATGATGATGAACAAAAATTTTTTGATGATAAATCTAAATGTAGTAGTAGTGGTACATGTAATTTTATAGCAAAAAAATCATTAAATAATGTAAAAATTAAAAAAAATTTTGAGAAATTTTACTATTTATTGCCTAGTGACATTATAAATATTTTAGGTAAAGGTATATATATAAATATATTAAACTTATATGATATTTCTCTTCATATTTTAGATTTATTTCATTGGGATATTACAATTATTCCACCACCAATATTATTAAATACATTAGATGATGGGTATTATATTATATTTAATTCAGAACTACATTCTACATGTATGACTGGATATCAATTGTTAGAAGATGGTACATATAATTTTATAATTAAAAATTCTTGGGGTGAAGATTGGGAACAAGATTATTCTATAAATAATGATGAAGAATATTATTCTATAAATAATGATGAAGAAGAATCTTATAAAAATAAAATTCAAGAAGCTATTGATAATATTAAAAATGATACAGATTATAAAATTCCTTATACAAAATTTGAAAATAATTCATTTGATTTATATTTTTTTGATGCTTATATACAAATTAGAAAATCTATTGAATTTAAAAATTTAGGTTTTTTAAATATCCAACCTGATGATGTTAATGATATAATAAAATGTATAAAATTGTTAGATAATTATTACAACGATATTAGTAAAAACCCCAATTTTTTTAAATATTTCTATGAACATTTAATGATTCATAATTTATCCAATAATATAAGCGAATTACAAAAAACAGATAATTATTTAGAATGGATTGATTATAATAATATGAATTTGAAAGAATATTATGAAAGAAATACTAGTTTTAAAGACCCAGATTATAATATTATGAATTTTATATTAAAGTTTAATGAATATTTATTATATATTATAAATCTTAACCGTTTAAATTTAAGTTATTTTTTTAACAGCTTAAAAGAATTATACAATATAAATAATTACAAAAAACAATTTGAACATACAAAAGGTATAATAAATATGAATAATAGATATTATAAAAAACAAAAAAAACCAATTAATGATTTATCTATACCAGTTGTGAATAAAAAATCTGAAATTAAAACAATATTAAATACTAAACAAGATGAAATAAAAATTACTAACAAAAACTTTGAAATAAGTTACAAAGGTCATTATTATGAAGAAAAAAATTATAAAATATTTCATGGAAATGGTATACTTATAATTAAAGAAAATAATAATATTTTATGGTATTGTATTGGAATATTTGAAAATGGTTGGATTAAAAAAGGATTACTTTATTATTATTTTAAATATACTAATGTTGATACTGTAGAAAAATACGCGTATATTATAGAAAATATAAACAAAGATAAACTTCTCACATTAAAATATAATCTAGATAGCGAAACGTTAAAATATGATATAAACCAAGAATCTTACTACGAATATAGAAGAATTTTAAATATTGAATTAAAATCACAAAAAATTACAAATGTTTGTATAATAGAAAAAGATATACAAGACAATATTAACAAACGCCCTGAACTAAAAGAATTATTATCTTTTGCTGAACCTTTTAATAAAGGTGGAAAAAGAAGAAAAACTACCAAACGAAATCGTTATAAGAAAAGAAAACTTCGCACAAAAAAACGAAAATAAAAAACGATTTAGAAAAAAGTAGGAAGAATTAAAAAGAAATTGATATTTTTTTCACGATATATATATATATATATATATATATATAGTATAATCATTCATAAATTATAATGGATGAAAGACCATTATTGAATAAAAAACCAAGTGTAAAAATTAGAAGTCAAGGCGAATACAATGATTGTTTTAGTTACGCTCGAGCAAGATTTATTCGCAAATTAGTAACAAATATTTTAATTAAAGAAAAACCAAAATTAGAATTTATTTTTACTGAAGAAAATATAGAAGAATATTTTGATAATTTACATGATTATATAATTTCTATTTTCAATTGTAGTGGCACAATTAATATATCTTTAGAATTATTAATAAACGATTTGAATAATGAGAACGACGTTATATGGAATAATAGTGATGAACAAAAATTTTTTGATGATAAAACTAATTGTAGTATTAGTGATACATGTAATTTTATAGCAAAAAATTCATTAAAAAATGTAAAAATCAAAAAAAATTTTGAGAAATTTTACTATTTATTGCCTAGTGACATTATAAATATTTTAGGTAAAGATGAATATATAAATATATTAAATTTATATGATATTTCTGTTCACTTTTTAGAATTTTTTTATTGGGATATTACAATTATTCCACCACCAATATTATTAAATACATTAGATGATGGGTATTATATTATATTTAGTTCAGAAAGTCATGCTACATGTATGACTGGATATCAATTGTTAGAAGATGGTACATATAATTTTATAATTAAAAATTCTTGGGGTGAAGATTGGGAACAAGATTATTCTATAAATAATGATGAAGAAGAATCTTATAAAAATAAAATTATAGAAGCTATTATTAATATTAAAAATGATAGAGATTATGAAATTCCTTATACAAAATTTGAAAATCATTATTTTGGTCCATATTTTATGAATGTATATATTGAACTAAAAAATTCTAACGAATTTGAAAAATTAGGTTTTTTAAATATCCAACCCACTGATGATGATAATGATAAAATTCAAATAATAAAATGTATAAAAATTTTAGATAATTATTACAGAGATATTAGTAAAAACCCCAATTTTTTTAAATATTTCTATGAACATTTAATGATTCATAATTTATCCAATAATATAAGCGAATTACAAAAAACAGATAATTATTTAGAATGGATTGATTATAATAATATGAATTTGAAAAAATATTATGAAAGAAATACTAGTTTTAAAGATCCAAATTATAATAATAATAGAACTTTTATATTAAAGTTTAATGAATATTTATTATATATTATCAATATTAACCGATTTAATTTAAGATATTTTTATTTCAACTTAAAAGATTTATATGATATAGAAACCGCCAAAAAAAATGAAGATTACAAAAAACAATTTGAATATACAAAAGGTATAATAAATATGAATAATAAATATTATAAAAAACATAAAAACCCACGTATTAAATTATCTATACCAGTTGTGAATAAAAAATCTGAAATTAAAACAATATTAAATACTAAACAAGATGAAATAAAAATTACTAATAAGAATTTTGAAATAAGTTACAAAGGTCATTATTATGAAAAAAAAAATTATAAAATATTTCATGGAAATGGTATACTTATAATTAAAGAAAATAATAATATTTTATGGTATTGTATTGGAATATTTGAAAATGGTTGGATTAAAAAAGGATTAATTTATTGTTATTATGAATATAGTATTGATGATACTGTAGAAAATTACAAGTATTATATATTTATAATAAACAAAGATAAACTTCTCACATTAAAATATAATCTAGATAGCGAAACGTTAAAATATGATATAAATTACGATGAATATGAAAACATTTTAGGTATTAAAACTAAATCACAAAAAATTACAGATGTTAGTATAATAGAAAAAGATATACAAGACAATATTAACAAACGCCCTGAACTAAAAGAATTATTATCTTTTACTGAATTTAATATGCCACCCTTGTCAAATAGGCAGTCAATATGGCAATCAATATGGGCGTCATATGGGCGTCGGGGCGGGATGTCCCTGACTGGGGTGGCATATTACACTGAACCTTTTAATAAAGGTGGAAAAAGAAGAAAGACTACCAAACGAAATCGTTATAAGAAAAGAAAACTTCGCACAAAAAAACGAAAATAAAATATTCACTTCTTTTACAATGTTCAAATAACTTGACACTCACTTTTTAATTATATTTTATTATAAATATAATTAAGTATCTAGTAGTTTAGACATTTTACAATTATTTTTACATCTTGTTTCAAAGAAAAACATGATTTATTTTTTACATAAATAAAATTATATTTTCTAAAGTAAATCTATATATGTCGTTAAATATTAATAGTCATGCGTTTAATATAGAAAAATTAAAAGTTGATTTTGATAATATTATTACTTTAAAACTGGAGATTGCGAAAACAAAAGCAGCTGTTGCTGATAATTTGAACCAATTGAAAGGTGTATACAATGATTTATTGAAAAGCAACTCTAAAAAAATTTTCTTATTTTGTTTGGATTCATTTTATTTTCAATACAAATCATTCGCTATGGAAATGGATAATATTGATAAATTCCGTTCTTTATTAAACAACCGTATGTATTGCGATTATTATAAATTATATAATATCATATTATCCAATATAAAAGATAATAAAATAGAAGTATCAATTGAAGGATTAGAAACAAAAGCATATCCTCCTTATAAAGATTTGGAACCATTCCAAGAATACAAATTAGATGATATTAAAGATATTCACGCGAATATTTTATTAATATTGAACACTCTATATAACGAATGTAATAAAAAGAAAGATACAATTGATAACTATAATGATAATCACCGTATTGGGTTCTCTATTTCTAATTTAATTAATACATTACATTATGAGAACAATATTTTAAAAGAGCAAGTATCCTTATATGTTAATTATGTTTCTTTTTTTCATATTTCACAAAAAAAGCAGTTGAACCGATTGTTTATGAGAATTACCGATTTCTGTAAAGAAGTAAAAGACAATATCAATATTAATCGTACATTTTCCATTGATGATATAGAACAAGAAGAGCGTTTAAACCGATTTTTTGATATAGGACAAGAAACAGAAATAAACAAAATTCTAGAAGATTATGATTTCAATGGTGAGAACACTGAAAAAATAATTGATAAAATAGATAATGTTATTCGTAAAAATGAAAATATAGAAGTGTCTTATGATAATAGAATAAATGATAATCTGAATATTATACTGGAAAAACTTAGCACCAAGACTAGCGGAAGTAGTGTTAGTGAAAGTAGTAAAAACGCCAATGGTGTAATTAGTGCTTAATAATTTCTAATTATTGTATATATCTTCCAAATTATATACAATGGAAAATAAAGAGAATGTCAATTTAGATGAAAACAAGAATATTTTGTCTGCGAAAAAAGAGAATATTGATTCAGTTAGTGTATCGCAATCTCAAACGAATGGTCAAACAAAAAAGAATATTGAATGGACGCCCGAAAATGAAATGATTATGGTTGAATGGTGTGATGTAGCCCAATGTTATAAATGGTTAAATAGTCAAGCCCATAAGAATTATTCATATATGCATGCTTGGTTTACTATACCAGCAATCACATTATCTACCATTAGTGGGACTGCTTCATTTGCTCAAGCCAGTTTACCAGTTAATTATCAAACATTTGCTCCAATGGTAATTGGTGCGTTGAATATTTTTATTGGTATTTTGACTACCATACAACAGTATTTGAAAATATCTGAATTAAATGAAGCACACCGCGTGTCTTCTATTTCCTGGGATAAATTTGCTCGTAATATAAGAATTGAATTAGCTAAAGCACCGGATGAACGTACAGAAGCCAAACAATTCATTAAAATTTGTCGCCAAGAGTTTGACCGTTTAATGGAAACAAGCCCTACTATTCATCAAAAAATAATAGATGAATTTAATAGGTCATTCCGTGGTAAAGAAAATTCTGTTGAACGTAAACGATTTGAACAACTTAAGAAGCCCGATATTTGTAATATTATTATTAGTGCAAATGAATATAGACATCCATGGTATTTAGAACAACCATCCTTACATAGTGAAACTCGCGATGAAGGTGATATGTTTGAACAAGAGAACCTTGCTATTAAAATAAAAGAAGAAGAGATTAATGAAAAAGAGCGCATACTAAGAGAAAAAGAAGAAGCTGAGAATGAGAAAAAAGCAAAGAGAGAAAAAGCGCATAATATGTTCAAAAAAGGATTTTTAGAATTAACCAACAAATTAAAACAACAAACCAAAAAATTAGAAGATTTCGTAAATACATTTAATGGATTATATGGTCGTAAACCATTGGTTGAAGAAATTAAAATACATGCTGAAACATTAATTGAAAGTGGAGATATAGAAAGAGAAGCGTTAAATAAATTTTTGGAAAAATACAATCCTGATGGCGTTATGGACTTATTATAAATGTAAGGAAATTTTTTAGAACTAATCCAGTTATTTGGATAACATGGTTATTTTTCTTTACATTCAGTTTTATTTATGAAAAAGATGTAAAACAAACAAATTATTCAAATTATTTTATATAATATATTATATATGTGTTATAATCCTGAACAATCTTTTTCTTTTTTTATAATTGGTATTATTACTACTACATATATTTATCTTTATGAACCATTAATTCGTAAAACAGAAATACATTTAATTATATTATTTTATTCGATGATGGAACTTTTACAAACAATACAATATTTTTATGTAAATCAATGTGATAATATTATTAATAAAATATTAACAGAATTTGCGTATATTTTAGTTATATTTCAACCACTTATATGGAACATATTCTTTTATATAAATTCAATTAATTATGAAAAAAATATTTTTTTAACAGCAATTTATTTATGTTTATTTTGGATGTTAATTAATGTTATTTCGAGACTTTTATATAAAAAGGTATTTGCTACACAAACCCAAAACAACAGCGTATTTGCATCAGATAAAGTATGCACAAGAAAAATAAATTCACATTTGTATTGGACATGGACATCTGCTAATTTTTATGAATTAAATGCAAATTATTTAACATATCTAATGTTATGGTTCATTCCAGCACTTATATCAAAAAGTAATTTTAAGTATTCATTAATATTAATAATTAGCTCGATTATTGGTGCAATTTATGGTTATACATATAATTTAGGAGAATTATATTTTACATTTACGGCAGCATGGTGTTTTATAAGTGTGCCAATCGTATTAGTTGTATTATTTTATATGTTATACACAAAGTTGAACTTTTTACAAAGAAAATAAAACCATATATAGGATGGCCTTGTAGGTCACCTAAATATATGAATTATTATTATTATGGGTAAAGGTTTAATAATAATTAATATATATATATTAGATATGAAATCCAAAAAAAATATTATAACTTTAGCAATATTTATAATAGTTTTATCAATATTATTTTTCTCTATATATTGGTTTATTATTCATTGTTCTTTATATAAAATTCACAAAGGTCAAAGTAAAGAATGGATGAGTGATTTAACTGATGTTATGATACTAGGATTAAATAATCGTGATTTATATTCTAAAATATATCGGGATGGTAAAAATATATCATTTTGGTATGTATATTGGTTTTTTAATACAAAAAAAGAAACAATTTGGATTTTATCTAATTTACGTAATAAATTTTCATCTATTATTACATTTAATATTTACGTTTATAATTATGAAACTAATAAAATAACAAGTGATCATATTGATATTAATTTTGAAGATATTCAAACTTATAAAGAAAACAATACATTAATATTAAAATTAAAAAATATATATATTCAAACAATTAATTTGATAGAAAATAAATCAACCCTAACTATTAATACACAAAAATTTAAAATATTTTTGAATTTATCTATAACAGATTGTAATACAAATATGGCAAGTTTTGTTCCTCGTATTGAAAATACATTAGGATATATTATTGATATTAAAGGAAAACAAACATATACACCAAATGAATGGTTTTCAGACAATCCGTATATTGGCAAAATTATCAACGGAAATATAAATGGAAATGAAATAAATAATGGAAATTATTGGTTTGATAATTTTATAGCGTGTAATAATGGATATTTAACATGCTATACTTGGTTTGTAATTCTAAATGATGATTGGTTGATATATTTATTATGGTTTGGGGATCAATATGAAAAAAATAATGGTTTATTAAAACCGATAATAATAAAAAATAACAGGGAAAATAAAATGATTTATTGTGGAATGTTGGGATATATTAATGATCCATTTAGTCCAATAACAACAATGGATTTTATTACTAATAAACAAATTGGGGTAGATGATTATGATGATTATCAAATTACATTTAATTCAAGTGAAATAGATATATATATAAAATCAAAGGACCAATCTTGTAAGAAAGTATATGAATTTGATTACTATAGGAATCGTTACACAGATGAAAATATGAATTCATTTAATGATTGGGATAAAGAATATTATAAAATAGTAAGAAATATAAAATATGTGGAATATATTACAAACGTTGATGTTGAAATAAATTATAATAATAAAACCGAAAAATTTACAACAAAACAAATTATTGATGGTATGTATAGAATTGATAAAAATATACAACGAACAATTAATTATAAAGAATAATATTATAGTTTATATTGTTTTTGTCCCATTTCAAATCTTCACTGGCATAAATCTTCAAGGGTGTAAATCTTATTCTATTATTGCTTCATAATGACCACCTGTCCAATATACTTGGATGGTTTTTTCATAATTTTGGTTCAATGGTATAAATTCTATATCTTTTCCACCATGGTTTCTATAATTTTTCACTATTATTCGTAAACTCCATATAGAAGATGCTGCTTGTATTTCTATTGCTCCACCCCATGTGCTAGTATTACGCATATCACGAATATAATTCGGATTTTCTAAATCCAATATAAACTTTGTATCCAAACCTTCTATAATAGGTTTATTTTCTTCCAAATAGTCGCATATTTTTTGTCTGATATTATAACTATTTTCTGGTATAAAATAACTTAAACTATTGAACAAACACGACATTATATATGCTGTATAATAACAACATATATAATAAAATTTACAATATTTTTTATTCTTTTGATGGTTCTTTTGTATGTTCTTCAGATGTTTCAGTTATTTCTTTTGTATTGACCTTTTCAAATGGTGGAAAAACATAATTTGTTGTAATTTCAGTAAATCTTTTGAAATCCTTGATACACCATAATTGTTTAAAATTTTCAAAGAAGTAAATACAACTATATTTATAATGACTTTTTGGTATATCTTCCGGAGGTACACCATCAAAACTGACATCGTCATCTTCTTCTTCGTCAAAATTAATATATTCTATATCTTTACTGATATTCAATACATATAATGATTTATCAATAAAGGTAGCATATCGCTTAATCATTCGTAAGCGTTTTAAATCTTCTTTTTCAATGGGGTCGGTTGTAAAAAATAGACAATTATTTCCAAATACATAATGTAATATTCTATGACCATCTATTCCTTTTTCAGCGTCATCAACATAGACATTGATATAATCGGATTCGTCTTCATTTAATTTACATAGATATAAACAACATGGTATATTTATTCTATCGCCATTCTCATCTGTAATATAAGCAATAAATTCATTGTCGTGGAACATTTTTGGGATATTTTCATCCGTGAAATTATTTCCATATACTTTTTTTTCATTGATAAATTCATCTAAAATACACCATAATTGTTTATCGTTTTGTTTCAAATTGAAAAATGTGCTGTCAAAAAATGCGTATATTATGCCATTATGTTCAATATAACCTCTGTAGGCTCCGTTAATAATATCATCACTAACATCTTCTGTAAAATTTTTGAATTTGTTAAAACATTCATTCTCAAAAATATTACTTGGTTCTTCTTCTGTATTATCAAATGAAGATGTTTGTAGTAAAAACCCTGGAAATGCTAATACATTTTTATCCTGGTTTTCACTTATTTCTAAAAAAAACTGTAAAAATGGTTCCTTGCTTTTTCCATTGATATTAAAAATACAAAACCGAACTTCAAAAGGTCTATCATTTTCATTTTTACCTAAAGTGTAACTAAAATCGCGACTCAAGTTTTCATTACTCAAATAATAATATTTCTTATTATTGAATTCATATGATTTTTTTTCAATAAAGAAATGTCGCATTTTATTTGCTTGAAATTGTGTAAACATATTTTTGAAACTGGATAAATCAGTTTTTGAAAAATCAATTGTTTTTGTATTTTCTGGTTTTGTTTCCTTTTTCTTTGATACTTTTGTTTTTTTTTCATTGGAACATAATTTATTTTGAACATATTCTTTTTTTTTAAAATCCGTAATGGGCATTTGTAATTTATATAATTATATATATAATCCTTTATATATTTAAGTTATTTTGAAAAGTTATTTTGTAAATATATTTCTTTATGGTTTTTACTAAAATATATTTTATTAAATAATATAAAAGATAACCGCATTATATAGTATACAAGCTAGTATTATTATCATACTTGATAACAGGTTTTAACACTATAAAGTCTTACTTTAAAAATGTATTATGATGACCATTTTGACCCAACCCAACCAAATGAAGTAGGGTTTACTACTTATGAAAAACAAGCCGTTTATAATAACGATTATGACGATGACAGCACATCAACTGGAACCATCGTAAATAAAAAAAATAATTTGAAACCATTAGATAAAAATTATCATAAGATTACATTACATCATAAAATGATTACAAAGAAAAATGGTAAACAGAAACCCGATACAGTTGAATTATATGACACTACTATAACGCCTGGTAGTATAATTCGTGATGCGGTTACTGGTAGTCGTATGACTAAGATGAAGGTTGGTTCGCGTGATGAAAATTTCTTTTTCAAAACACGTTTAAGCATTGTTGGTACAGATTTGTTTGATAATAATACATTTTACTTTGATAGTCCGGAACAATTTGAGCGTATAATGTATATTCCAATTTCACAAGAAGTGAAAGAGGCATGGCATTCACGATTAATTGAAGAACGATTACGCAGAAGCAGTGAATAAAAAATAATTAAAAAAATGGAATAAAAATATTACTATATATATTGTATATAGTAATATAATGAAAATGTTTTTCTTATTATTAGGGTTTGTTACGAAATATAGAAACAACAGCAATAAAAAATATACATTGTATGATACCAATGAATTACAAAGTTATCCTATGAATATGTTTGAAGAAGACGATGTATTTTTGAAATTTAAACCATATTACTTCAATGTGTCTGGTTATGACACTCGTTTTGAAGAAAAAATAGATAATCAGGTTGAACTTGCTAATATTAGACGAATATTTTACATACATAATCTGTTACAATATTTACAAAGCAATGTAAATGAACATAAAAAATTAGAATTTGTTGAAGAATATAATAGATATAGTAATACTACTTTTATAGCTCCAGACATTACTGCATCTGGATTATTGGATGATTGGAATAATGGTTTTTTATTATAAAAAATATTATAAAAGATTTTTATATAATAACAATATATAATATACTATAAAAAATGGATATGTCAAATAATGAAACTGATACAAATGTCGTAATAGAAAAAAACAAACAATTTCGTAAATTGATACATGATATTCGTAATATGTTGAAATTGACTCAAGAAAATATTACTTTTATTCAAAGTTTGGGTGATAAAGAAAAAATGGAAATTATTGTAGAATATGACAAAGTCACCCAAGCATTAGTTCAATCTATCTATTCAAGTATGTAATTTTATAAAGAATTCTAATAAAATGAAACAATGGAAATAAATAATATAAAAGTTTTTTTTATATTATTGTTATATTATTATAATGTCTAATAAAACACCTATTTTCGCAATTGCTGTATTTGATAGCAAAAAAATAAAAGGAATTGTATATTTTACTGAAAATCTATCTAATAATACAGTTATTATTGATATACATATTGAAGGATTGAAAAAGAATGGTCTACATGGGTTTCATATTCATGAATGTGGAGATATGAGCGAAGAATGTGAAAGTATGTGTGCTCATTTTAATCCATATGGCAAAAACCACGGTTGTCCTGGTTCAAAAGAACGACATGTAGGTGATTTAGGAAATTTAATCGCCAATCAAAATGGTATTGCCCATTATCAACGAATTGATGATATGATTAAATTACGTGGTTCAAAAGCGAATATTATAGGTCGTGGTTTAATTATTCATGCTGACGAAGACGATTGTGGTTTAGGAGATTATCATGATAGTTCAACTACTGGTCATTCTGGTAAACGAATAGCGTGTGCTATTATTGGATATGCGAAGCCACCAAATAAATAAAGTTTTTATTATATAATGTAAATATATTATATATTATATAATTTATAAATGAATAATCCAAATATCCCTATGAACGCATATATTTTTATTGGTGTAGCATCTTTAGTATTAGCATTTGTTACAGTATTAGATAATCAACCAGCAGAAAGTGAAACCAGTTCTGAAAGTCAAGAATCATCTTTCACTGATTATTTACCATCATTTAACGGAACAAGTGATAATGCTGCTGCTACAGAAACTGTAGAACAAGCCAGTGAATATCAAGCTCCTCCTGAACCTGTTGCTCAATCACAAAGTTATGATATGTTTAATACAAATATGAATTCTGACCAAGGATTAGCACAAAACGAATATCAAGCGCCTTCGGATACAGGTTACCAATCTCAAAACTATGATATGTTTAATACAAATATGAATTCTGACCAAGGATTAGCACAAAACGAATATCAAGCACCATCTGAACAACCATATCAAGAAACAAACCAACCACAAAACTATGATATGTTTAATGAAAATATGAATTCAGAACAAGGGTTGGCACAAAATGAAAATTTCGGTTATCAACAACCTTACGGACAACAACAAGGACAACAACCACAACCTGTAAATAATCCTTTTTATGGTGGAAGAAATAAAACTGGCAAAAGAAATGATAAAGGTAAAAAACATAAAAAAACAAAATGTTACAAAGGAAAATAATAAAGTCATAAAATTACATAACTTTAGATAAATTCCTAGTAAAAAAGGCATTTACTTGTGCTACATCAGCACCTATTACTATATCATCTGGAACATAATTGTGGTTGTCCTTATAATAACATAATATAGCAGGAATACCATTAACCATTTTTTTTGATTTTAAAAAAGCATAAATATCAAAACTTTCATCTACATCAATGAGTGCGCATTGTACTTTATCATTTCTTTTATTGAACCATTCATTGACTAATCGTTCTATTTTTTTACAAGGACCACACCAATCAGCACCGAATTTGATAATAAATAATCCAGGGTTTTGCTTCAATAATTCAGCAAAATGGTTTCTGTTTTCTATTTCAGTCAATATTGGTAATTGAGACATATTGTTATATAATATTGTATATAACAATACATTTATATTTTTTACTTGGTATATATATTTTTATTTTCTACATACTTTTACACAACGGCACTTTTTTGTACCACGATTACGATGTTTGTTCATTGGGCATTTTTTTGATTTACGCTGAACTCTCTTTTTTTGTGTTTTTCTTCCTGGCATAGTATACTATATGTATATAAAAAAATTTTATAAAATTTACAATAAAAGGTTAGAATAAATAAAAAAATTTCTTTTTTATTTACAAATAATCCTCTATGAATAATCAAAATCAAAAAACACATAATCTAAATATTCATATGTATAATTTACAAGAAATATTAGGATTATTTGACTTAAACTATGATATTTCCATAGAGGATTTGAAACGTGCTAAAAAGAAGGTTCTTATGTTACATCCTGATAAATCCAAACTATCTGCTGAATATTTCCTTTTTTATAAAAAAGCTTTTGATATTGTAATACAATTTTATAAAAATAATAATAAACAAAACCAAGAAATAACAGAAGAAACTACTAAATACAATCCTTTAGTCAATGATTTCAATAAATCCACTTACAAACAAGTGAACTCTGTTATCAATAAAATGAAACCTAACGATTTTAACGAGAAATTTAATCAATTATTTGAAACAAATATGGCTGAAAAACCGAAACAAAATCGCAATGAATGGTTCTCAAAAGAAGACCCCATTTATAATATTGAAAAGAATGTTTCTGTTAATAATATGGGTCAAATTTTGGATAATATCAAACAGAAAAATTCTGAAATTATCCGTTATAATGGTGTTCGTGAATTGTATGTTTCAGGTGGTGTAGGAACACGATTATATGATGGAGATGATGATGAAGACGATGCTTCCGAACAATATGTTAGTAGTGACCCTTTTAGTAAATTAAAATTTGATGATTTGCGAAAAGTCCATAAAGACCAAACTGTGTTTGCTGTTAGTGAAAAAGATATCCATAATATTCCTCAATATTCAAGTGTAGACCATTTTGTTAGAGAACGAGGTAAACAACCTTTGACACCCTTAGAAAAACAAGAAGCTGAATATTATTTAGCAATGAAAGATAAACAATATCGTGAAAAAATTATGCAAAAAGAACATTCTGCTAATTTGAAATCTATGGAATATGCTGAAAAAAATAAGACAGTTTTGTCTAATTTTTTACGATTGGGAAATTAAGATTTATGGTTAAAAATTTATTGGTAAATCATCTCTTACAAAAAATGCTTCGCCGTTTCTATTCCAACTGACTACTAGTACAATGATTTCTACACCATTTCGGGTTGCTTCATAAAATGCTTCTCTGTATTGCGGGTCTATTACAGATGGTTGAAATGTAGCCACATCAGTTCGTTGAATTACATAACACATTAAACATCTTGTATTTTCATACATATTTTTTAGTGCAGTCAATTCTTTTATATGTTTCAATGCTCTTGGACTAATAGTTTCAGTTTGTTTTTTTCGGTATCCATCTGGAAAATACGCTATTTTTGAATTTACATCATAATTATCATAATTTTTGTTTTTTCGGTCTTTTGATGTGATATCTTCATAGTCTGCCAATGGAACATTTTTTATTTCCATAATAAAACGTTTTCCTTGTTCATCTATTCCTGAAAAATCAAATCGCGAATCTACTACTCCATCTATAAATATTGCTGTTTCCCGTCTATATTCTTGTATATTTTTTAATTTTGATAAATAATTGTTTTTCAATGCGTTTTCTACTAATTGTTCAGCCAATTTTGGATAAATCCCTATAATTTGTTCTTGTTCTTTTTCTGTTTTTACTGATAAATAAATTCTGTATTCACATTTTTTCTTTTGTTTTTCGTTGGTTTCATCAATGTTTTTATCTGTTTTTTTGTTTTTATTTTCTTGTTTTTCTTCTTGTTTTGTCATTAATATAATGGCACCTACTTCAGCCAATCCACAACAACCCAATGACGCACTATGAGCTAGTATTTCATTGTCTTCAAACAATACATCCGCAACATAGGGTGATTTTATTACTTTTGATGGTCGTTTTGTTATTTGCCCTTCCACTAAATTATCTATTTTCATAAGGAGGTTTGACATTGTATATTGTTATTTCTTATTTTGTCATAAACAAAACAAGAAAAAAGAATTTCAATTTTTTATCTTCGCATAAACAACCAAGGTTTATCCGCATCAAGCATTAATCCCCTATAATCTACTATTTTTTCTTCAATATCACTATAACTTTCACATTGAACTACTGTAAATGGAAACAACATATACCATCTATCTACTCGCTGTAATTTTTTCCAATACATATCCAATGCGTATTGTGGTTTATTATTTGGATTTTTTAATAACCCCTGTACACTTTCGCGAAAATTTTTTATCAAAATATCATAATAACATTGTTTTACAATATAACCTGTTGTAGTTTGACAATTGGATACACGAATACAATAATCGGTCGTTTTCTCGTATGGAGGAACATTGTTTCCACCTATTAATAAAACATGCCATTCTATGTCTTTATTATCGTAAAATTGTTTTAAACTGGTTAATAGAATATTTGGATTCAAAAAGGTAATATCATCTTCACAAATGAATACATATTCGTAATTGCGTTCTTTTGCTAATTCTAAACATTTTATGTGGCTCATTGTACAACCAATTGCGCCTACTTTTGTTTTTATAGCATTGAAACGTTCTCCTTGAATACCTATTTTTGTTAATTCTCTTGTAACATGTTCTAATCTATCTTTACGATGGTCTAAATTAATATATAATGTATTTTTTAGTAATTCCATCTTGATTGTATAATATAATATAATTATATTTTTATATATGTTATTTACCTTACTATCAAATTACGTTTATTGAATTATAAATATGATATAAAAAATAATATTTGTACTATATATGATATTTATTCTTTATTATGTATTTTTATATTGTAATGCTGATTTTATTTTGAATAAATTATATTTATCCAATATTACTATAAAGAATGATGACTTAATACAAAATAATACGAATTTTTACTATTCTATAATAAATATAAATTCATTTGCTTTAATTATCTATCTTATTTATATTATCAGAAATATTATATATTATAATCCAGTTAACGAGGTTTCTATTGCGTTAGGATTGGTTTATATTAAATACACATTGAATTTGTTATTTAATGATTATATGACACTATCTCAACACGAGTTTAGTAGAAATATTATGTGGTTATTTGCCACACCATTAATGCTAAAAATGTATTGTGATGTGAATAAATTAAAATTACAACAAATAAGTATTCAATATCATATTATTCCAATTTTTATCAATATATTTATTTATCCTTATAAAGATGTTAATAATTATTATTATTATTATTTTACAGCAATTTCTTGGATGTTATTATTCAAATTTATAAAAAAATTATATCATAGACGAAATTTATTATTTAGTAATATATATTTATTCATATGGTTGATATTTATGGTTATAAATGTAATTGATGTTTTTAATATAACTGATAAATATAATATAAACACTTATTTTTCTTTTGCTGATTTGATAAGTAAAATGATGACCAGTATAATAATAAATGATTATAACGAAAGAGAAATAATACAAATAAATAATATGGATTTACAATCTGTACAATTCGTATCGTATATGATTAAACAATTGAATAAGTATAAGAGCGATAATGTTATTTTAACGCCTCAATGTAATAAATTTATTGATTTTACAAGAGAACGGTTTTTAGTAAAAATACCTCAAAATAAAACTGCATTAGAAAAAGAATTATTGAAAAAAATATTACCTTTTGGATTAGAAGCAGAATATATAGATAACACAAACGCAAACGCAAACGCAAACGCAAACGCAAACGCAAACGCAAACGCAAACGCAAACGCAAACGCAAACGCAAACGCAAACGCAAACGCAAACGCAAACGCAAACGCAAACTCAAAACAATTTGATATGATTTGTGTTCTGTTTACAGATATTGTGAATTATACAGAATTAGCAATAAAATATAATGATACTATAATTTTTCAATTATTATATTCTATTTATACTTCATTTGATAATGTAATCAAAAAATATCCACATTTACAAAAAATAGAAACAATTGGAGATGCGTATATGGTAGTTGGTGATATTTTCAGAAATACATATAATCATAAAATCGTTATAAAAGAAATCATATTATTCGCATTTGACATTATGAATGAAATTAAAACCATAAAAACGCCTGATAATAAACTATTATCTTTACGAATCGGTATAAACTTAGGAAATGTTAGTATAGGTATATTAGGGAATGAAATACCAAGATTATGTATTGTGGGAAATGCTGTTAATGTGGCGGCAAGATTACAAAGCACTGCTGATGTAAATACAATACAAATAAGCAGACATATTCATGAACAATTAGAAGAGATAAAATTTGACGAAAAATTTGAAATAAAAACGAATGAAAATGTGTTTTTGAAAAATTTGGGTTCTGTTACAACTTATACTATTCAATTAGAGTAATATGGTTATTATTATTTAGAAAGAGAAATTGAATAATATTATATCATTCGTAAAATATAATATTATGTTTTCAGTTGAATTATCTTGACAAATCTATTATTTCTGGAATAGCTTTATCTTTCCAATAATGAATTAAAATAACTACACCTTCATCATTGACAGTTACTGCTTTTTCATGGTCGCTTTCTTGTTCATAATATAATTTGAAATCAAAATCATAAAAATTTGTATAAACAATTTTAAACATATTTGCGGTAATAATATAATAATTTTTCATTAACTCTTCATTGTTTATTTCATATATATCTTTTAATGCTTCATATATAATTTTATTTTTTGGAACACAACCAATAAACCCTTGGAATACTGTTCCTTTTAAATATGAATTCACTGAAAAGAATTGATATTCTTTTGTGATATTTTCTATATTGTCTTCAATCATAGCATCACTATCTATATAAACACCGCCTTCGTTGTATAAAAAATAATATCTAAATAAATCCGCTTTATGTTCTCCTGATTTTAAACTCCAAAATTTGTTTATTATTAAAGGGAATTCTGATATTGGGTTATTGATAAAGTATTGTAGGATTTCTTTGTCTGTAAAATGTTTATATTCCCAATTTGGCGCTCTTTTTTTTATCATTTCTACAACATATTCTGGTAATTTTTCTTTGGAAGTTTGAACTATGGTTTTTGGTATAGTCATTATAGAGTATTAAACCATTTTATTTTTTCTATTTTGACGTTTTACACGAGAAAAAATAGTAATACCTTTTCTGTTTTTTGTTCTCCTTCTTGTTGTTTTCGTTTGTTTTTTACCACCATTTTTATCTTGAGAAATTGTATTATGGTTTCTTATTTTTTTTACCAAAGTTCTATTGTATTTTATTATAGGTTTTATAATTTCAAATAAATCTCCTAAAAATTTAGCTTTTTCATCGCTATCAATCAATGAGACAAGAATATTAAAATATTCTTTTGTAGTTTTTTCAATATCTATTTTTGGAAAAAGTTCTAATCTTTTTCTTTCCAATGATTCAAAATTATTATTTATTTTTTTTAATTCTTCTATAATGTAATTATCATAATTATCAAGTATTTTTGAATATTTTTCTTTTTTTGCTATTAAACTATTAAGACTTTTTTTGTTGATTTTGTTTGTTAATAATTCAATATTTTCTTTAATATTTTCTTTATTAGTAATTTTCAAATAAGTTTCTATAGCATTTCTACATAAAGATATTAATTTATCAAAATTCATATTTATGTATTCAGCATTATATATTTTTTCATTTTCATAATCAATAGAAACATATCCGAGATGATTATACCATGATTCACCCTTCGTTACTATTTTTAAAATTGCTAAATCAATATTAGAATTATACATTTTAACTTCAGAAGTATCAAGTAAAGTAATATATTGTATATTTTTCATTGATTTCGCTAATTCTTCTATTTTAATCAATAAATTTGTTCCACTATTTTCCCCACATTTTGACAATTTTTCAATACGAATATTGTCTAATAAAAAATGTATAGTCAAACAATCTTCGTCATTTTTGGTTTCTATTTTATATTCATTATCATTTATATTTTTCACATCATATAATTCGCTTGTGAAAAAATTATAAATATTATTTTCCATATTATAATATAATTATAATAAATTATTATATATTTTCTCAGAATTTTGTATCATTTTTCTTTTTGTAGTTCACTTTATAAAAATTAAACCTTATTTGAGAACAAATGTTTTCTTATCTAATACAACTTCTTTGAGAACATTTCTCATTATTTTATCGCGGTATTTATCTTGTTCGTCTTCACCCTTTCCTCCCAAGGCAACCGCCGCCAATTTGAAAAAATATTCGTTTTCCTTTGTATTGTTCTCTATACATACAGGGTATTTTACTTGCCAGTTTTGTAATTGGTTCAGATTCAATTGTGCTATTTTGTCAATTGTCCATTTCAATTTCTGTTTTTCATTGTTCTCTTTTTCCCATATATTGTTGTCTTTTATATAAACTGTTTCGCGTTTTAAATCTGTACAATGAATAGGTAGTTTTTCTGTTTCCAGTTTCTTGAGTTCTTTTATGAAAATGCGTGAAATACCATCTACGAAACCTAATTTTCCAGTGGTTTCAAAGTCGTCCGTTGTTAGTTGTAATGAATTGATAAAATCTACTATATTCATAGCATCTTTACATGTTTCATTGAGGAAAAATTGTAGGTTGAATTGATTATTATTTGTATTATTTGTTGTATTGTTATTATTATTTACTATAGATTGATTTTTTGCTAATTCTAATATTTCTTCCTTATGTAATTTGTTTTGTTCTAATAATTTATTTTGTAATTCTTTATTTTGTTCA
>Ga0214923_10002480_pt1 | contig 24476 bp, 20 predicted proteins | sample LL1510_MetaG_FD_177993 | JGI IMG/M metagenome (GOLD analysis project Ga0214923, IMG submission 177993) | Freshwater microbial communities from Lake Lanier, Atlanta, Georgia, United States - LL-1510 | ecosystem: Environmental > Aquatic > Freshwater > Lake | place: USA: Georgia | collected...
CACAGCGAGCAGCTTCAAGGATTGCTAACAGGTCGTCCTTCGCAATATTTGCTGATGCATCAAACGATCTTGGGCTACGTCGAGTTGTCAGTACCGGATGAATTGGAGTTGCAGTTTTTGCGATCATTTGATGAGTCTAGGTTAATTAAGTAAGTATCGCACCTTGAAAATCAATTGCGTACTACTAGCGTAAATAATAAATAATTATCAAAATTGAGAAGAGCGATGTTGCTGCAAAGAGTAAATACTTAACCCAAAGTGGTAGGCCGGCGCGATCAGAGGCTTTCTGGGCAAGATTTTTTGTGCGCACAACAGCTCGACTTGCCCAAGCAAATTCGGTCGCCAAAATACCTAAACCTGCTAGCACGATCAGAATTCCGGGGCCAGGACCAACCAGTGCTATCGCGCCAATGACTGTTACCGATCCACCTAGTAAGCCAATAAATATTCGCCAAATTAAATGTCCGGCTTTGGTGCGCTTCATAAATGCTCGGAGATTCATAGTGGATCCTTGTGCGTATTAATTACCAGTCGCAACGTGCCATATGCAGCAGATGCAATTTCATCACGACGGCGACGATAATTCTCAGATGCGCCAGTAATTAAATGCTCGTATCTAACATCCCCATTAATCAATCTACGCATGGCTTGTGGATCGGTTTCGTCACCAAAATGCGGCGGATCAACTTTGGTAATTTGCACAATAATGTGAGGGTTTAATTTTCTGTAAATAAGTGCAAGTTGGCGATAAACCGCATTAGCAAATTGTCGCCAACTGCGATTATTTAAGTCGCGCATTGCTAAGCGCAAACGAGCCCAGAGCTTTAACTTTGCGCCATGTCGAACAGTTGCTAATTCATAGAGGATTTGAGCGGCCTCTTTGGCGCCGTTAGCTTCTGGTAATTTCTTACACATACGTGTTAGGCGCGACCTTTCCTCAGGATCTTGCAACAAGCGCACCGTTTCGGTGATGTTTGCCAAATCAGCTTGGTCGGCACGTAGTGCGTAGCCCAGTTCATGGCACCATTGAGCACGAGATTCTTGGTCATCGGTACCGCGAATATTAGATACGAAGACGGTTGGAATTCGGGCGGGAAGAAGTTCATGTACGCCGTTATATCCAGTCGCACAAATTGCCGCATCAAATGCGTGAAGAACCTTAGCGAGTGGGAAATATCGAACTTGTTTAATTTCTAGACCTTCAGGGACTAAGGAGTGGCCATTTTCATCAACTGGACGTTTAGTTAGAACTACTTGTAAGTCTTTCCAACCGATTAGCCCTTCAAGTGCCGCCGTCATCTTTTCATTCATATCGCTATCACCAGTTCCGAGTTGAACCAAGATAGCAGGGCGATCAAGATCAATACCCAAGGCTGCGCGAGCTTGGTCACGACTTAAAGCTGAAGATTCTTGATATAGCGAAACAGCAGAGGTTAACGTCGCATCTTTTCGACGCTTGGTCGGGCCATGATCATAAACTCGCGCAAAATCGCCTGGCTCAATAATTTCATCCATCATCATTGATTGCAGACCAAGGGCCAATCCTTGCGGCTTCTTCTGCCATAAACCACGGCGCACCCAAACCAAAGCTAAGTCATTTCGTTTCAATTTTGCAGCAATTACACCTGGGTAAGGAACCACACCATCAAATGAGAGAACTTGGGCATCAGTTTCTTCAACCAACGCTAATAGACGATCGCGTAAGTAAGCATCCCAAAGTTTGCGAGGCATCCAACCGCGATCACGACCTGGGATATATTCACATCGAACTCCTACAAAATTAGGAACTTCGGCAACGCCACCAGCCATAGAAACAATGATTGGGTTTGCTATCTCTTTTAGTTCAAGAGCGATTGCACTCGCGCGAGCTAAATGACCCATTCCAACGCCATTACTAGTGGCTAGAATAATTGTGGGTTTTTCCGCATGCGGACTCATAGGAAGAGAAGTTTATCGCGTAAATAAATCAGGGACGCACCCTTTCGGATGCGCCCCTGATTACTAAGCGGTTTCTTAAGTGTTAAGCGATTTTCTTAACACGACCATCAAGTGCTGGAACTTGAGTTACCTTCCCAGCGGCCATATCTGCCTTTAGAGCAGCTACGAAGTCATCGAGCAATGCGCCGAAAACCTTAGCCTTTGAAGGTGAGAACACATTTAAATATCCATCGCCACCATAAATGATGTAATCAAGTGTGGTTAGGGTGTAAACAGTTTGATCCTTAGCGATTGGAGTTCCATCCAACTTAGTAACTGACACGATTCGGCTATTAATTGGCTTGGTTGAGTCAAAGGAGAACTTAAGACCGGAAACCTGTGGGAAACGACCATCGCTTGGATAGTTACCGCCCACACCATTCTCAAGCGCCTTCCATAAGTTCTCGCCAGTAACAGTTGTTGTAGCAATCTGATTACCGAATGGGTAAACAGTGAGTGCGTCGCCAAGTGTTACATCTAGCGGACCAGATCCGGTGCGAACCAAGTTGGTGTCAGCCGGGGTATAGGTCTTTGCTGGGAAAGTATCGCGAATGCCGCCACCATTAGTTATGGCAAAGTCGGTCTTGTATTTTGCCCGCAATAGATCAGCTATGTATATACCCATTGGGTTTTCACCTGAACGCTCAACAGCCGGAGTGCCTCCGCGAGGGAAGACACCAGATACTGAACCGATTTTGATATCAAGCTTGGAACTTAATTGATCCTTATACTTTTTAACAAGAGCTGCTGTTGTTGCATCTGCTGAAACGCTGGCAACTGCTGCCTTCTTGACATGTTCAATTGAAGAACCAATTAACTTTTTGGTGTCGGTATTAATACAGATTTGTGAGCGTGTGTATTCAACACCCGCATTTGTTACTTCACCAACTAAGGTTCCGGTGGTTTTCTGAGTTCCTGGAACTAAAGTTGAAAATGTTTGGTGGCTGTGTCCGCCGTAGATAGCAACCGCGCCTTTAATCTGGGCTGCCATATCGTTTAATATGCCAGAAGCGACGCCGCCAACATTTTCAGACCAACCTTGGTGAATCAGAGCGACAACTATGTCAGCGCCAGCTTTCTTCGCCTCAACAATTGCCTCATTGATTCCGTCTACACCAGGTTTAATTTGAATGGTGCGCTTTATACCCGCTGCATCGGTGTAATCCAGGTTGCCTGGAAATACTTGTTCAATCGTAGTTTCGGTATTTGAACCAACGATTCCGATCTTTAAGCCGCCGCGCTCAATTATTGTGTAATTTTTGGCCGCTTTATTTCCTGATTTAAGCACAGCAAGTGACTGTGCTCCGTAGTTCGAAACCACCCATTGGAAATCAGAAGCTCCGATTACCTTTTGAACGTGAGCAAGACTGCGATCATGCTCGTGATTTCCAAATGTTGAAGCATCGAACTTCATCAAGTTCATTGATTCAATGGTTGGCAATTCTTCAAATTCGGTAGAAATTGGTGGCGCGGCTCCGATGTTGTCACCGGATGAAACGGTGATTGTTGCTGCTGCATTTTTGCGATCGTTGGCAAACGCTGATGCTAAAACGGCCGCACCAATGCTTGATGAGCTGGCCTCAATTGCGCCGTGTAAATCGCTTAACTGCAGAATTTGAGCCGATTTAATATAGGAAGGAGATGCAACGGTGGCTAACTGTTCCGCTGTATAAGACTTATTTGATTTCGCAGGTGTCGAGAATCCATATGCGTTTACGGCCTGAACCACTGGGGTTCCAGCTGGTTGACCAATCACAACAGGCATAGATACGACTGAGTGTGCAGACGCTGGAACGATCACAGGGCATGAGCCCGATCCGGCCGAAACTACATAATGTGTAATTGCCGGATAAACAGCAGTTGATGGAGTCCACTTAACTACCACACCCCTAGATCCGAGATAGGAAGTGACATTTGTCGGAGCGCCCGGGAGTGAGTAAACCAGGTCAGCCTGAGCAACGGGGGTAAGTAGAGCTACTATTAGCGAAGAGGCAGCGGCTAATATACCGATGCCAAGTTTTTTCTGTGTTTTGAAAGTTTTGATCATCCCTAAACCCTAGAGATTTTAGATTAACAGCCGGCAAACGTGCGATAAACCCGGCATTAATAAGGGCTCTCGTTGCTTAAAAGTTATAAACGGCTAAACTGCGCACGTAACAAAATTTGTTGGGAGTAAGGCGCTAGGGGCTTCAGGATCGTCTTGAAGTCGAAAGCGCAAAAAATGAAAACCACTGCGAATCATCCGCAAACCTTTAGATCAGTTCCTGCCACATCAACGCCAGTCTCCAAAACTCGAGTTGCCGCTCTGTTAGACCAAGAATGGGCTCGTTTCAAAGAGGGAACCGGCAAATCCGAGATCGAAAATGCAGTTGCTAAAGAGACCATGCCAATGGGTGTGCCTTCTAGCTTCCAGCACTGGGATCCATACCCAATTGCAATCGCATCAGCGCAAGGGGCCTACATGACCGATGTCGATGGCCGTCAGTTGCTCGATATGTCTATGGGGTTTGGCGCGATGCTCGCAGGCCACTTAAATCCTGTGGTGGTTGAAGAGATTAAGAATTCTCTTTCCGAGGGAATGCTCTTCGTAACTCCTTCGCCAATTTCTCGCGATGCCGCAGAGCGAATTTGTAAGCGCTTCGCGATTGATCAGGTTCGTTTTACTAACTCTGGTACCGAAGCAACTATGTACGCGGTTCGCTTAGCTAGATCCTTCACGGGCAAGAGCGGCCTGGTAAAACTCGAAGGCGGATACCACGGCTCCTTCGATCCACTAATGGTTTCCAGCAAGCCTAGGCTCTCTGAGGTTGGCGATGCCGACGACCCAACTCCAGTACCAAATGTGGGAACAGTTCCGGGCGATGTTTATGTGGTTCCATTTAACAATATCGAATCACTAGAGCGAGTATTTGCCGCTCACGCTGACAACATTGCATGTTTCATTCTCGAACCAGTTCTCGAGAACATTGCCATCGTTCTTCCTGATGCCGGATATCTAGAAGCAGTGCGTGCCCTTTGCGATCAATATGAGATCATTTTGATTTTTGATGAAGTAAAGACTGGCTTGACCGCCGGTGCACAAGGTGCCGCTCAGCGTCTTGGTGTACAACCAGACTTAATCACTTTGGCGAAATCGATCGGCGGCGGCGTTCCTGTCGCGGCATTCGGTGGAAAAGCTAAATACATGCAAGCTGTTACCGATGGTCGACTCGGCCATTTCGGAACTTTTAATGGCAATCCACTCGCAATGGCTGGAATTCGTGCCATCGATAAAATTTGTACCCCCGAAGCGTTGGCAATAGCTGAGGATCTAAATCAACAGGCGCTAGATCGCATCAATGAAATTATCGATCAATACGACTTACCAGCACACACTGTTGGGTTTGGCGTAAAAGGCTGTATCACTTGGTCTACTACCCCAGTTCGCAATTACCGTGATTACAAAGCAACCGATTTCCAAGTAGCTGAGCTCTCGTGGCTATGGTCGCTAAATCGCGGAGTAATTACGCCTCCAGGATTAGATGAGCAGTGGTTAATTTCCTTGGCCCACGGACAAAAGGAAATCGATATTTTGGTTGAAGATTTTAGATCTTTAGCAAAAGCTCTTCGAAGTTAGGCTTCATTCACTCTGTGTCTTTGCCCGAGCAAATCTCATTAAGCCAGTTGAGATGCTTGATAAATTAGAAGTTTGCATTCGTAAGCCAAAAAATAATACTACGGTGTTAGAGGCGCTGATATCGCCAATATAGTTTAAGAAGAAGAGAACGCCCAATAAAATTATCATGGCAAATCCAGCAATTAAGGATCCGATTTCGCCAGACTTTATTCTGCTACCAACTCGCAAGAAATTATCAACTTTTATTTTATCTTTTTGAGCTTTCGCAAAAGTTCTTTGTATCTCTATATGATTGCTAAATAAACGCCCAAGAATTTCTAGCACGATTTGGATCATCAACAAATCAAGTAATGCAAAAACCCAACTAAAGTAAAAGAAGAAAAGTAGTACTACCACCACTTGCGTAAGAACGCTGGATATATTTGTCATTTCAAAAGCTTGTGTCCAGCGCCAGTTTTCTTTGCCGGTTGTTCGCTCGATCTCGTTTTCTTTAAAGGCTCGATCAAATACTCTGACCCGATAGATTCGCTGGCCAAACTGTCCAATGCGGGTAAAGCCGTAAAATAGAAAAAAGCCAACCATTGTTAAAACAAGTTGTGACTTATCAATTTTCCCCTCATGCAGAATAATTTTGGTAAATAATTTGGCCACGATCAATTCTGATACTGAAATAGATGCGGCAATGAGAATAAGGCTGACCAGAATCAAGCGGTATCGCCTAGTTGGAAATAGCTCTAGAAAACTCTTGCGTAGATGCCACAAGATAATTTTCATAGGAGGGAATTTATCCTATTTACCAAATAAATTAGTAGGATTATTCAATGACCGAATCGCTAATACATGCCCGAGGGCTAACAAAAATCTATGGTGACTTTGTTGCTGTCGATGGCATTGACTTCGATGTAGCTAAGGGCGAGTCATTTGGTTTCCTCGGGCCAAACGGCGCTGGCAAGTCAACTACTATGCGCATAATTGGCGCGACATCGGTTAGAACTTCAGGCACGCTTACAATTCTCGGTAAAGATCCCGAAGTTAATGGACCACAAATTCGTGCACATCTCGGAGTAGTTCCGCAACAAGACAATTTGGATATGGAACTCACTGTTTCTGAAAATATCTACATTTATGGTCGCTACTTTGGACTCTCTTCCAAATTCATTAATAAGAAGATTCCGGATTTATTGGAATTCGCTCAACTAGAAGAGAAGAAAGATGTAAAAGTTCAAGCGTTAAGCGGTGGCATGAAGCGACGCTTAACAATTGCTCGCTCCCTAGTCAGTGAACCCGATATTTTGATGCTCGACGAGCCTACAACCGGCTTAGATCCACAAGCTCGCCACATTCTCTGGGATCGCTTATTCCGCCTAAAAGAGCAAGGTGTGACGCTACTTATCACCACTCACTACATGGATGAGGCCGAACAACTCTGTGATCGCTTAATTGTGATGGATAAAGGCAAGATCATGGCCGAGAACAGCCCCGCTCAATTAATTAAAGATTATTCAACTAAGGAAGTTTTAGAACTCCGTTTTGGCTCTGATCGCAATAGTGAAATGGTTGATGTACTAAAGCCACTTGCAGCGCGAATTGAAGAGTTGCCAGATCGCATCCTTTTATATGCCGAAGATGGTGAGGCGCTACTCGAACAGATTGCCGCTAAAGGAATTCATCCAAATACTTCTCTTGTGCGCCGAAGTTCGCTGGAAGATGTTTTCTTGCGTCTTACTGGTCGGTCCTTGGTTGAATAATGAGAAATAATTTGCGTAACGTTTCCAAGTATGGCGCTTTCCATGTGGCAGAAGCTCGGGTCAGAAATATGGCCAAATGGGCTGGCATCATTTTGTTTGAGGCAGTTATTAATCCAACTCTTTATTTAGTTTCGATCGGCATCGGAGTTGGATCGTTAGTTAACGCCAACCAAGGTTCGGCTGGTGTTGGTGGCGTCGATTATCTAACTTTCCTGGCGCCAGCTCTTTTGGCAAGTGCGGCAATTCAAGGAAGTACCGATGAAGTAATTTTTCCAACTATGGCTGGTTTTAAGTGGTACAAAACTTTTTTTGGAATGCGCTCAACTCCGCTAACCGCCAGACAGATTTCCTTAGGCGTATTCATGGGGTCAATGATTCGAACTGTTGTATCTGTCGTTATTTATTGGATTGTTCTTTATCTGTTTGGCGCACTTGAATCCGATACCGCGTGGTTGGCTATTCCTGCTGCTTTGTTTGCCGGTGCCGCAATGGCATCGATTGGGATTGCCCTAGCGGGAAAAATAGAAAATGAAGATTTTTTCTTCACAATTGTCGGTAGATTTATCATGATTCCGATGTTTCTTTTCTCGGGTACTTTCTACCCGCTCTCAAAAATGCCAGTTTTTCTGCAGTTTTTTGGCTGGATCTCACCACTTTGGCATGCCGCTGAATTAGGTCGATTTCTAACCTATGGATATCACTTGAGTCCGCTTGCGATTGCTATACATATCAGCGTACTTGCCGCAATGATCGGTTTTGGTCTAACTGCATCATTTCGCATCTTTGAGAATCGATTGGAGAAATAAGATGAGCTCAAAAGCCGTCGAACTCTCCGAACGCAGACTTGGCAAATTCGGCGACAAATATTTTGCTGGTCGCCCACAACATGTTTTGCTGCGTAACTGGATCTCATTTAAATCATCGGCCTGGATTGCTGTTGTGAGTGGTTTTGCAGAACCAGTTCTTTATTTGCTCTCCTTCGGGTATGGAATTGGTTCACTTGTAGGCAATATTGGCTCCACTTCCAGACAAGTTTCATATGCAGCGTATATTGCGCCTGGGCTATTAGCGACTAGTGCTATGAATGGCGCAATGCTCGATTCCACTTGGAATGTTTTCTTTAAATTAAATGAGAGTCGCTTATACAACGCCATACTTGCAACCTCACTTGGGCCCTTAGATGTCGCACTTGGTGAAATTGCTTGGGCACTGCTTCGTGGTGGCTCATACGCAGCAGCATTTATGGTGATCGTCTCGGCTCTGGGTTTAGTTTCAACTTGGTGGGCAATTTTGGCTATTCCCGCTGCAATAATCGTGGCATTTGGATTTGCCTCATTTGGTATGGCGTTAACTTCATATATGAAATCGCACCATCAAATGAATTTCTTATATATCTTCTTACTCCCCATGTTTCTATTCTCGGGTGCGTTCTATCCGCTAACTGTTTTTCCTGGCTGGGCGCAAGCTGTAGTTAAAGCCTTGCCACTTCGACAGGCGATTGAATTAGTTTCTGGGTGCATGAATGGCAACTTCACCATTCATCTTTTTGCCAATTTAAGTTACTTCGTAGTCATGATCTGTGTCGGACTATTTTTTACAACGAGGCGCCTTAATGCCTTATTTATGAAGTAAAGCTAGCTCCAAGAAGAATGGAGTGGGCGACCTTCGGCAAAGCCAGCGGTTGATTGAATGCCAACGGTTGCGCGCTCGGCAAATTCAGCAAGAGATTTTGCACCTGCGTAAGTGCATGATGAGCGCAAGCCAGCGATGATTTCATCAAGTAAATCTTCGACTCCGGGGCGCGCAGGATTTAAATACATGCGCGAAGTTGAAATACCTTCTTCAAATAACGCTTTGCGAGCACGATCGAATGCATCTTCTTGCGAAGTACGTGCAGCGACCGCTCGAGCTGACGCCATTCCGAAAGATTCTTTGAAAAGTTTTCCATTTGCATCTGTTTGTAAATCACCAGGAGATTCATAGGTGCCGGCAAACCAAGAACCGATCATTACATTTGAAGCACCCGCTGCCAGTGCGAGTGCGACATCGCGCGGATGGCGAACGCCGCCATCGGCCCAAACAGATTTACCAAGTTTCTTTGCTTCGGTCGCGCATTCCAACACCGCAGAAAATTGTGGGCGGCCAACCCCAGTTTGCATACGGGTTGTACACATCGCGCCTGGACCAACACCAACTTTAATAATGTCGGCACCTGCGGCGACTAAATCACGAACGCCATCTGCCGTTACAACATTTCCAGCAACTATCGGAACGCCATTATTGACAGCCTTGATCGCTTTTAGCGCTTCAATCATTTTCCGCTGATGACCGTGCGCGGTATCTACTACTAGAACATCAACCCCGGAATCGAATAAATATTTGGCTTTTGCAGCTACGTCACCGTTGACTCCGACCGCTGCGGCGATTCGCAAATTATTTTTTGCATCAAGTGCTGGTGAATAAAGAGTGGCACGTAGTGCGCTGACGCGAGTTAAGATCCCAACTAAATCACCATTGGCTGAAACTACTGGAGCCAGCTTGCGGCGATGATGATGTAGGAAATCAAAAGCAGCACGGGCATCGGCAGTATCGGGTAAAGTCATTAAATCCTTGCTCATTACCGAGTGCAGTTGCGTAAAGCGATCGACGCCAGCGCAATCTTCTTCAGTAACGATGCCAACTGGCTTATTTTCCTCAACAATAACAATGGCACCATGAGCGCGCTTATGCATCAAGCCAACCGCATCGGCCGCTGTTTCATTTGGGCTTAGAGTTATTGGGGTATCAAAAAATGTATGGCGAGATTTAACCCAAGAAATAACATCTTTAACGATCTCAAGCGGGATATCTTGTGGAATAACTGCGATGCCGCCGCGACGAGCGATTGTTTCCGCCATTCGACGTCCAGAGATTGCAGTCATATTTGCAACAACAATTGGAATTGTGGTTCCGGACCCATCATTAGAAGTTAAATCAACTTCCATCCGACTTGAGATTTCGGAATTGCTCGGCACCATGAACACATCGTCATAAGTGAGATCGTGAGTTGGGCTATTTATAAATTTCACGTTGCCAAACTCTATTAGTTGTTAAGCGGAAAGGGAATTCAGGCTCGCAAGCTCAGCGTCGTTCAGCTCGACAATCTGCACAATCTCTTCGAGTTGTTCCACTGTGCGCGCACTTGCGATTGGGGTGCTGACCTGCGAGTTTGTTCGAAGCCAAGCTAGCGAAACTGCGGCAACCGGAACATTTAACTCACCTGCAATTTCGCGAACTTTAGCTAAGACTGCCCAGTTCTTATCGTTGTAAAACTCAGCGACACCCTCAGCACGAACCGATTCAACTTTAAGGCCAGGGCGATATTTTCCAGATAAAAATCCACGAGCTAAACCATAGAATGGCAATGCACTTAGATGGTTCTTGGCAAGTACTGGTTGTTGTTCGGATTCGAATGGTTCGCGATAGATCAAGTTGTATTGATCTTGCAGCCCAACATAAGAAGGTAAGCCATTAGCCTTTGAGATATCTAGTGCTTGCTGTAAACGTGCACCACTGTGTTGCGAAGCGGCTATGTATCGAACTTTTCCAGCGGCAATCAATTCAGCATAGGCGCCAAGCGTCTCTTCCATCGGTGTTTGAGTTTCATCGCGGTGAGAGTAATAAATATCAATGTAATCAGTTTGCAGACGCTTTAATGACTCATCGCAAGCAGCCAGAATATTCTTTGCTGATAAACCTGGGCGAGTACTTAACATTGAAACTTTTGTAGCAATCACAATTTTGCTGCGATCGCGTTTGGTTAACCATTTACCAATTATGGTTTCAGATTCGCCGCCTTGATTGCCTGGCTTCCATTGCGAATAAACATCAGCGGTATCAAGAAAGTTTCCACCGTGTGCGGCGTAGGCATCAAGCACTTGATGTGATTGAACTTCATCTGCGCTCCAACCAAAGACATTTGTTCCTAAACAGAGTGGATGAACTACTAAATCGGTCTCTGGAATCGTGATCATAGGTAAATCTTAGTATGACCTATAGAATTAATCATGACTTCAAAGCGGTTACGAATTATTCTTATTACAATGTTTACAGTCGGGGCTCTCGGTATACAACCTGCTAATGCGTATAGCAGTAATTCGGTTTTGCCGACTTGGGCTAATAGCGCGACGATTTACGAAGTAAATATTCGCCAATACACCGAAGCCGGAACGTTTAAGGCCTTCGAGGCAAATTTGCCACGACTACAAAAACTTGGCGTGAAAATTCTTTGGTTAATGCCGATTAACCCAATCTCTAAGTTGAATCGAAAAGGTGAATTGGGTTCGCCTTATTCGATTGCTGATTACAAAGGAATTAATCCAGAATTCGGAAATGAGGCTGATTTCAATTCTTTGATGAACAAGGCTCATGCTCTTGGTTTTAAGGTGATTCTCGACTGGGTTGCCAATCACTCGGGTTGGGATAACCCATGGACAGCAAATAAATCCTGGTATCACACAGATGCCAGCGGCAATATAGTCTCGCCAAATAATGACTGGACCGATGTGGCTTGGTTGAATTATAAAAACCAAGATATGCGCAAGGCTATGATCGATGCGATGTCTTATTGGGTTAAGACTTTTGACATTGATGGCTTCCGTGCCGATGTTGCTGGCGGTGTGCCAACAGATTTCTGGAAAACAGCTAATACCCAATTACAGGCGATAAAGCCGCTATTTATGCTGGCGGAAGATCAGGACTCATCTAGTTTGCTCGACGATGCTTTCATAACAAATTACAACTGGGAACTTAAAGATTTGATCAACGCCATTGCGGCCGGAAATAAAGGCCGAACCGATTTAGAGGCGATGGCAACAAACCAATCATTTAATTATCCGACTCGATCTTTCCCCATGAATTTTATTACCAACCATGATGAGAATAGTTGGAGTGGAACTGAGTTTGATCGACTGGGCCCGGCTGTTTCTGCAATGGCAGCTCTCACCTTTACTTACCCGGGTATGCCGCTAATTTATTCAGGGCAAGAAGTCGGAAACACTAAACGCCTAGCTTTCTTTGAAAAAGATTTGATTCCCGGTTTGAACGTTTCGAATGCAACAACAACTTTCTACACCCGGTTAGTTTCGCTGAAAACTAAGAATTCCGCACTTTGGAATAACTCAACCGCAAAGTTAGTTCCGATACCGAGCAATAACAATTCGGTGATTGCTTATTCTCGGGTAGCTGGAAAAAATAAAGTACTGACCATAATTAATGCCTCAAATGCCACTCAGAAGGTATCTATAAACTTAACCAATTTAAATTCTTTGTACTATCTCTTTAGCACTTCTAAACCGACAACTTTAAAGACAACTTTGACTCTGACGTTAAAGCCTTGGCAATACGAGATTTACTCAAGCGCTAAAGTTTAAGAAATCTATTGCATTTAAGAAGCTAGCCGCTTAATTCCTTCTTCGATAATCTCAGGTGAGGTAGCAAAGTTAAGGCGGATAAAAGCACCATATTGACCACCAAACTCGGTGCCTGGATTAAAGGCCACCTTCTTATGCTCAATTAGGTAATCAGAGGCGCTATCACCAAGGCCAAGACAAGAGATATCAATCCAGGCCAAGTAACTGCACTCTGGAATTACATACTTAGCTTCTGGTAAATACTTGGCAAGTAGTTCTGTCACTAATTTACGATTGTGATCTAGTTGAGCCATTGTTTCGGCCAGCCATTTATCGCCATCAGCAAATGCTTTAGCCATAGCAAAACCGCCTAATAGCGAAGCTCGCCAATGGTTTGCTTCGGGCATTGCATTTAGCTCCTCAAACATTTCGTCATTCTGTGAGACGATGATTGCTGCTTTTAAGCCCGCAAAATTGAAGCCCTTGCTGGACGAAGTCACTATGATTCCACGGCGCCGAGCAGCAGGAATCGAGAGATAAGGAACAAATTTCTTTTCATCGTAGGTAAGCGGAGCGTGAATCTCATCGCTAATTACATAAGCGTTGTACTTATTTGAAAGTTCAGCGATTGCAGTTAGTTCTTCACAGGTATGAATCCGACCAACTGGATTTTGTGGGTTCGAGAGCAATATAAAGCGGGCACCTGCAGCGAATTGCGCCTCGATCGCAGTTACATCTAGTCGCCAATCGTCGCCATCGTGAATAAGTGGCACATCAACTGTTATTAGTTTTAATTCATCTAGCCACATATAGAAGCTGTGATAGACCGGTGAATTAATAATAACTTTATCACCCGGTTTACTAAGTGCGCGTAGGACTTCTACAACTCCAACCCCTACATCGGTAGTTAAACGAATCTGTTTCTCATCTGGCGTCCAACCCCAATGACGTTGTGCGAATCCGACAAAGGCAGCTGGAACTTCTGGGATTGGCCCTAAGTAGCCCAGATCTGATTTAGTAACCATCTCGGCAAGAAGCGCACGAACTCCTGGATCTACTTCAAAATCCATTTCGGCAACGTGAAGTGGTAATACATCGGCGGGATAGCGCAACCACTTTGAACTATGTAATTTTCTAAGTTCCGCTAAATCGCGCACGTACTTTCTCGCCTTCGACTAATTTTTGAATTAAACCCTGCGCGATGCTACCTCTGCTGGGTCTGCAGGTGTGAATGTATTGCCGACTGGCCCTTCGCGAAGCACGAGCATGAGGCATCCCTCTTTGCTATACATCGGGCCATGCTCGGTATCTTTGCCGCCTGGGTGTGATAAATAAGCGCCGCGCTTCATTGTTCCAAATGAGGAAATGATGCTGCCTTGCACGATCAAGATCTCTTCGCTAAAGGTATGCCATTCATAAAATGGCGAATCCCATTCCGGCAAAATTCCCAAAATTCCAGAGCCGTACTCGCCGTGATCATGAAAGGCTTTCCTGGCTGCTCCACCTGGAAAGTCTGAAACGACTGGTGAGCGCCAAACTAAATCTTGAGTGTACTTAATGACAACCTCACGTTTTTCTGCAACCGCAGATCTAACGTTGTACTCCCCGTCATAAGAGATAAAGATACGAGCCTTGCCAACTGAGGAAACAGCCGGAACCTGACTTCCAGCAGGTATTTCAATATACGTGCGCTCTTTAATCTCTTCACCATCAAAAGCTATATTTCCCTCAAATACGAATGCGCGAATCATTACAGGTGCCTCATGCGCCAAAATAGTTGAACCGCCATCAAGCTCTAACATGATTGATTTTCCTGGCCCAGTTATTTGTGAATTGCGTCCTTCATTCTTGGTTGTGCCATCAGCAAAAACGCGAAAATTGTAAGTGCCATATTCGTTTTTGCAGGTATGCAGCTCTTGTTCATCAATATTTATAAAATCAACCCATGGACGTGACATTTATGGCCTCCAGATATCGGTTCGATCTTTAGCCCAAGCAGCTAGGTGCCACTCAGATATTTTTGGTGCTTCCGAAACTAATGAAGATTTATTCTCTGCAAATAACAACTTTGTTAGTTGCTCTCGCGAACGAGCACGCAGTAGGGCGCGATGCGCAAGTGCTAAATACTCTGGATCAGTCTGGGCTGCCGTGAATTCAATTGCATTAATGTTTCTTGCTTCAAACCAAGGCCAAAAGAATTGGCCAGCGCGAACCACCTGCCACGCTTTTGTTAAATAACTTCCGTAGCGATCTGGGGTCAGATCAGGTTGTGCTGCAAGCCATTCCTCGCCATCACTTGGAATGTGTGCGTTGGTGGCACAGACACAATCAGCCCCAATTGATTTGGCAACCGAGAGAGCAAGTAGCGCTGATATTTGATCGCCTGATACGCAGCTAACGTTTTTGGCACCTAAATTGGTAAGGGCCACCTTAATTACCTCGGCCCAATCCGAAAGTGTGGCTTTTTCGGAGATATCTCCAGATAATCCATGACCCGGTAGGTCAATTAGAAGTGCTTCGGGGTCATCAATCAACTCAATTGATTCGCCCACATTATGTAGCACCAATTTCGTTGCAGTTAAATCACCACTCCACTGAATAACGCCATCAAAGTGCGCTGTCTTAACTGAAACAAAACCGCGATCATCATCGGATTTAAATGAGTCATAGATAGGTGCTGGGTATTTGGTTAGGAATTCACCGAATAACTCTTCAAGCGCTACTGGGTTCTCGGCGCTTCCAGTCAGCCAATTAGCCGGCAATTCGGGTAGACGATCTAAGTGAATTAGTAGCGGATCACCTTGATAGGTAGCGATTAATACCGGGTTATGTTCTTGCGATGCGGGCGGAATATCGCTGGGAGCAGATAGCACTGCGCGGTAAGCATGTTGGTAGTTATCGCCAGCATCCAGAAGTTCCATAACTTGTGCGTGCACGCGGGCAATATCGTCATGAGCATTTCGCATACGAGTTGAAGTATCGGTTTTAAACCAAGGAAAGAACCAACTCTGTTCAAGAACTCGAGACCAGACCCAAGTTAAATGTTCGCCGTAACCTTTTGGTATAAATGAAGGTAGATAACCACTGGCATATAGCGCCATTTCATCAGCAGTCCAGATTGGATACCCGCCACAACCAAGGGCGGTAAATCGACCAGGATTACGAACGTGCGCATTCATCGCGATTGCCCCGCCAGAATGGAATCCGTATACAGCAACTTCCTTAACACCAAGAGCATCTAAAAATTCAATCAGGCCATCGCCGAAGTCATTTATCTTTGGTGATTCCAAAGTTAATGGCTCAGATTGACCATACCCTGGTGAGTCTGGAGCAATACAGGTAAATGAATTTCCCCATTTGAGCATTAACTTTTCATACTCGGCTGAGGATCTTGGACTCTGATGGATCATAATTAAAACGGGTCCGGTTCCGCATTTGCGATAATGAACTCGACGGCCATTTACATCAAGGAAATGGCGAGTTATTTTCATGTGCTTAGCGTCGTGCTTAGAACCAGATGCGTCAATGGTGGTGTTTCACTCATTAGAACTTGATGGTTATTTATAATTTAGAAAATACAGTGTGCGCCCGAAGGGATTCGAACCCCTAACCTTCTGATCCGTAGTCAGATGCTCTATCCGTTGAGCTACGGGCGCTTAGCGAAGTCGCCATAATACCTGCTTTTTACAGCCCACCCAAACGCAGTAATTCCTCGCGAGAAACCGCTTTAATTCTTGGTTTTCCATGAGGTTCACCTGCTGCAATTTCGGCAGAATTAATCGATTCCCAATGGCTCTGTGAAATTACTTTATCGGTTGTTATTAATGAAGAGAGATTAAATACTGGCTTAGGCTCTTTCAAATCTTCCACCAATAAATTGATTACCGCTGCGGCATCTGATTTGTTTGTGCCAATAACGCCAGATGGTCCGCGTTTTGCCCAACCCACTACGTAAAGATTTTCTTCAACACGACCTTCAGTATTTAAAACTTTACCTTTTTCGTATGGAACCCCATCAATTGATTCTGCTTCGTAACCGATAGCGGTAATTACTAACCCGCATTCAATGCTAAAAGTTTCGTCACTTCCGGTCTTTTGGAAAACAACCTCTTCTACTCGGTCATTACCCTTTATTTCTATAGGGGTGGCCAAGAAATGAAAGCGCATAGTGCGGTCATGGTTGGTGGGTTCACGGTCAGCTATGAGCAGCATTGCATCGAGATTGCTCTTCACATCTTTTTCAGGCGAATCGCCAGTGCGAATTATTGCTGCTTCAATCTCGGTTTTACTCATCCACACATTTGTGTGTTCTAGTTTTGGAAGATCTCGAAGCTCTGGAGAAGTAAATGCCGCATGCTCTGGACCACGTCGTGCGCTTATGATTACCGTGCGAATCGCGCTTTTCTTAAGTGCATCAATTGCATGAAGAGCTGTATCGGTTTCGTCTAACTCTGATGGATCTAGCGCCAACATTCGCGCAACATCCATCGCGACATTGCCGGCGCCAATTACAACTGCGGTATCGCAATCAAGTTCTGGGTTGAAGTTGGCGAAATCAGGGTGTCCGTTATACCAAGGCACAAATTCAGCCGCAGAGATAGATCCGGGTAGCTCTTCCCCAGGAATGCCGAGTCTCTTCCCGTTGGCAGAACCGGTCGCGATGACAACAGCGTCATACTTTTCCATTAGAACTTCGATTGAAATATCTTTGCCGAGTTCAATATTTCCATAAAGGTTAAAGCCATCGTTTGTAGCTACCTTTTCAAAAACTTTAGAAACGGTCTTAATCTTTGGATGATCAGGTGCAACGCCACTTCTAACTAGGCCCCAAGGTGTTGGTAGGCGCTCAATCATGTCGATTGTGAAGGAAAGTTGCTCGGTTTGTAGGTTTTGTAGAGCTTGCGCTGCAAAATAACCGGCAGGTCCAGCTCCGACAATCGCTACTTTAAATTGAGGCATGACTTAAGTCTATAAAATATCTTCAGAACTCACCAATGAACTATCTATTGACAACTAAAATTTACCAATACTGAATCTAATTATGTTCTTTAGCCCACCAAACTTGCGCAAATTCTTCAAATAGAAAGCCGCCCTGATAATTGGCGCTGTATCGCCAAAAACTCTTTGAAAAACCTCGGCTCTGGCACGGAGATCGACATCTGATCCCCAACGACTTCCAGAACTTTCAAGTGGGTGAATTGCAATTGTCAACGGTAAGAAAACACCAGCACCACCCTTATCTAGCAAGTCAGCTATAAATATGTATTCATCGCCTAAATAATTCTCTGCGCCGGCTCCAAAATTCTCATCAAATTTTATTCCTCTACTTTTTGCGCTTTCAACTCTTACGATCATTTCATAGGTTGCTGCTTTGGCAGAGTTAAATTTGGTCAGCTTCCTTACTCTTTTTGGATAAACCTTACGCAGTGCTCCTGTTGTATCAACCGCCTGAGCTAGAACCAAATCGCAATTAGGATGTGATTCCAGATATGAAATAGCGGATTCGATGATATCGCCGCGGAATGTGTTCTCGTCGTCAGCAAATAAAAGATACTTAGTTTCCGAACGGCTCAGCACTATATTTCGGCTTTTAGCAACTCCTTTTTCACGAGCTACCACAGAATCAAATTTGAAGTTTGTTGGAAGTTTGAAATCCATGTTTTCTGGATTTTGGATAGAAATAATTATTTCATGTGGCAAATTCAGTCTAGGGGGGATTATATTCTCTAGTCGATCAGCAAGAGTTGAGTATCCGATTGTTAAAATTTTCTCAGTCATCAAATTTAGAACTTACTCACTATTTGTGCGAGCTCTGGCGAATCTCATCAATGCTGTAGAAATATTTGAGAAATTCGAATTCTGCATTTTTAAACCAAAAAAGAGCACGATTGTATTCGAGGTGCTGACACCATCAATATAGCTCAGATAAATTAAAATCCCTAGGAGAATTAGCATTGCGACTCCTGATATAAGAACTCCTATTTCTGCAGACTTAATTCGGGTTCCAATTCGCACCGCATTCGTAATCATCTCCTTATTTTTTCTTGCGGTTACAAAGCCACGCTGTGCTTCAATCTGATGACTAAAAAGAGTTCCGTAAACTTGGAAAATTGCAAGCACTATCAGAATATTAATTAATGCGAATTGCCAACTCAAATATGCAAAGAATAGGATTATCACGCTAAGTTGAGTGCAAGTACTAAGGATGTTTGTTAATTCAAACGCTAAGGACCAATGCCAATTTTCCTTAGCTACATTGATCTCAGTTGGTGAATCTTTAAAGGCTTTTTCAAAGAATTTGACCTTATAAATTCGTTGTAGATAGTGACCCACTTTGGTGATTCCAAAAAATATGAAAAATCCTGCGATAAGAATTATCAGTTTTTTTGTGTCCATACTTTTTTCATGGCCAATAATCTTGGTAAATATCTTTGCGACAGCAAGTTCTGATACAGAAATCATGGCGGCAAGGAGAACTAAGCCTAGAAGTATTACTCGGTATTTATTGGTAGTAAATAGAGTTCTGACAGCGTATGACAACTCTTTCACTACGATTAGCATTTCTCAATTATTCCTTAAGTTGGTGGGCGTTACAATTGCATCAATAGGTCTAAGGGTTACAGAAACCACAAATATTATTGGGGTTTAAAAGCTGTATTTACTCTCCTAAGCGGTAATCTAGCGTGCTTAAGTGATACTTCAGTGATAGTTAGGTCGAGATAGTAGATATGGCGAAACAAATCACGACGAAAGCAATAGTGTGCTCGTTTTATACGGCCGATGACTATTACCGAAGTCATGGCGCCAGACTTAAGGCCAATCTCGAATCACTTGGTATCCCTTATGAATTGCGCGAAATAGAAAAGAACCCTGGCGACGATTGGGCAGATATTTGCCGTAAGAAAGTGGCCTTCATCGCTGAGGTTTGTGTGGCGAATCCAGATAAAAAAGTCTTTTGGACCGATGTAGATTGTGAAATATTCTCAATCCCTGACTTCATTCTTAATTCAACCGCAGACATAATTGGATTTCAACGTGGGTTTAGTAACCCTATAAAAATTGGTTATGAAAATCGGGGCCGCTTTTGGGAGCCTTGCTTTTGGGGGATTAATACAACTCCTCAGGCAAGAAGAATGGTTGCGACGGCTGCAGAATTTGAGGCTGTTGCTAAAGTTAAAGCTACAGACGACTTCTTCTTCGAAGCTGCTTGGCGAGCTGTTTCCCCAAATATGACTTTCCAAATTATCCCCTCAAATTGTGCTGTAGATAAAGGTAGAGGTTCTCTTGATAGCCATGAAGTCTTCTTTAGATTTGGATCAAGCGGACAGGTGGATAATTTCAAAAATAAGGTTGTCCAACATAAAGGAAATAATAAGAAGAAGTTTGGGCTAAAGAGAGAACTCTTAAAATTTGCACAAGCTGTTGAAGAAAAGTTGCCAGAGAATTTATCGAATAAGGCACGCTCTATGGTCGATGCATCTGGAGTTACTGGCTTTTTGACTGGGAAAAAACATCAGAATGCCAGCAGTAAATTTATTGACCAAATAGTCACCGCTGGTAAAGCTGGAGATACCGAGAAATTTAATAGGTCTATTGCCGATATGTATAGCCATTCGTTGCCAACCATAAATGAACGAGCTGCGATTAAGGCTGCATCTAGCTATTTCAGTTACTCATCAAAACCAAACGATAAGAAAATTTATCTAGCCTGGTGGGAAAATCCGTATCCTGGAAATTATGGTGACTGGCTAGCACCATACATTTTTAATCATTACACGCAAGACAGAATCATTTTTCAAGGTTTGACAACTCGAGCTATAAAAAAACATATAGTCAGCCTTGGTTCTGTGGGACGATTTATCAAGAGTAGCTCAGTTGTAGTTGGGACTGGGGTGAGCTCAGTTAAATATCCGCTTAACACGAAGGCGGATTATGTCTCAGTGCGCGGACCCCATACTGCTGATTTATTGCTTAAATCAGGTGGGCCAAAAGTTGAAAGCTTTGGTGATCCAGGCGTGGTGCTTTCGAAAATTCTGCCAGTAACCCGAAGTGCAACAAATGGCAGAGTTGCGCTTGTGCGTCACCATACTCACCTACAGGCTCCAGTTCACCTGCCCAGTAATTTCGACGAATTGTCCGTTCTGCTTTCACATCCTGACGAAATAGTTGCCTTTATTAAGAAATTGAATGAATACGAGAGCGTCGTAACAAGCGCCATGCATGTTCTAATAACCTGCCAAAGCTATGGAATTCCTTGTGCGTTAGTGGTATTTAAAGGATTTGAAGAATATGTGCACGGAGATGGAATTAAATATATTGATTACGCACTGGGTGCCGGAGTAAAAGCAATTAGTCCAACACCTATCAATCCAAATTTAGATTGGAAAGAAATCAAACCGCTCATTGAAACAATCACGGTCTCTGATTCAAAGATCGCCGAAGTCGAAGCTGCAATTAAAGAAGGGTTGCGAAGAGTCAATTAAATCCAGTGGGCGCTCGAGATTTTAAGATCGACTGATTTTAATTTTCTTATTTCATGCCATTGATAAATCGTTTAGTGGAAAGCCACGGATCGGTGATAGCGGACCCAACACAAACTGACCAAGCTCCTGCCTTAAATGCTTGGTTAGCAAGCTCAGGTGTATTAATTCTGCCTTCAGCTATAACAGGTACGGAGCAGTTAATTGAGCATGATTTAACTAGATCAATATCTGGAAATTCTGGTACTGCGCCAATTGTGTACCCAGAGAGCGTTGTAAAAACTGCAACCGCGCCACTCTTTTCTGCGGCGATTGCGGAGTCGAGATTATCAATATCTGCAACCACTTGAGCGCCAATAGCTTTGGCTTGGGCTACAAATTCATTCCCAAGTGTGCCGTCAATCCTTTTGCGCAAAGTTGCATCTACTGCAATTAGATCAACGCCTGCCTCCAAAAGCGCATGGACGTTTTCCAGGAGTGGTGTAATAACAATTGGAGTGCTTTCACTTTTCAATTTAATTAGGCCAACAATGGGAATTGAAACCGCTTTCTTTACTTCAGCAATATCTCGTAAGCCTTCAGCTCTAATTGCAACCGCTCCACCTGCTTCGGCAGCTTCTGCCATATATGACATTAATCCGCGGTTAGCTAACGGACTTCCGGGTGCTGCTTGGCAAGAAACGATTAATCCGTTGCGTAAGCGATCTAACGTTGTACCAGTCAAGATTTAACTCCTTAATTGGCATGGCTAGATACTTTTGTATTTAAGAGCGGAGACGGAGAGATTTGAACTCTCGAAGGCTTTTACACCTTACCTCGTTAGCAGTGAGGCGCACTCGACCGGGCTATGCGACGTCTCCAAGTACTGAACTAAGTCTACAGGCTCACTTACACCTCTTTCTACACTGACTTCTGCACTTGTTCCTAGGCTGACTTAATTCTAACTGCCTTGTTACGCTAACCCAATGAGCGAAGAGACTATAAAGCGACGTCCGCATGATTTTCCAACACCTGCGGCATTTGCCGAGTTAATGAAGAGCGGATGGATTCCAACTCCTTTAGATGGCATCAAGCCAACGCCTCCACTTACTTACTGTGTAACTCGTCGCGAAGCGCTATCCAAAGCATTTCCAGGTGTGCGGTTAGTAATTCCAGCTGGAAATTACAAAGTTAGAAGCAACGATAGTGATTACGCGTATCGCCCACACACTGCTTTTGCTTACTACGCCGGGGTCCAAGGCGTTGAGGCAACTGCTGATTCAGTATTGGTGATGAATCCAAATGGCTCAGGTCACGATGCGTATCTTTATATTCATCCTCGTAGTACTCGAGATACCGATGCATTTTTCCGTGACGCTAAATATGGCGAGCTTTGGGTTGGCCGTCGATTCACTCTGGAGGAAGCGAAAGACCGCTACCAAATTGAAACTCGAAAGGTTGCTGATTTAACCGATTTACTTACCGATGAAGTTACAACCATTGCTATTCATGAGCAAGATGCTTCTATTGATAAATTGGTGGCAGCAAATGATCGTGATAAAGAGTTGCTAACTTTTGTTTCCGAAGCGCGTTTAATTAAAGATCAATATGAAATTGATGAATTACAAGCCGCCTGCGATGCTAGCGAGTTAGGTTTTCAAGAAATTGTTAAAGCAATACCTGCCGCAGTTGCGCACCATCGTGGCGAGCGCGTTCTGGAAGCTGCTTTCTTCACTAAGGCACGCACTGAAGGAAATGATGTTGGTTATACAACGATTGCCGCCGGTGGCGCACACGCATGTGTTCTTCACTGGATCCGCAACGATGGCAAAGTAAATGATGGCGAACTAGTTTTGGTTGATGCTGGCGTAGAAATGGATTCTTTCTATACCGCTGACATCACTCGAACATTTCCGGTAAACGGAAAATTTACGCCGGCACAACGGGCGCTTTATATGTTGGTTTATGAGGCGCAATTAGCTGGTTTTGCTGCAGTAAAGCCTGGGGCGACTTTCCGTTCTATCAATATTGCTGCTCAACGCGTACTGGCAAAAGGTTTATTCGACATGGGCGTATTGCCTTGCACTGTTGAAGAATCAATGCAACCGGATATGGGCCTCCATCGTCGCTGGACTCTGCATGGCGTCTCACATATGTTGGGCATGGATGTTCATGATTGCCAGCATGCCCGACAAGAAGCTTATTTGGATGGGGTTTTAGCTGAAGGAATGGTTTTGACTGTAGAGCCAGGGCTTTACATTCAACCTGACGATGAACTATTTCCGGCCGAATATCGTGGAATTGGAATTCGTATCGAAGATGATGTCGTGGTTACCAAAGATGGTTGTCGTAATTTAAGCGAATCGCTACCGCGTCACCCAGATGAGATCGAAGCTTGGATGGCTAAGTTTAAATAGTCTGAATTAGACTATAAATTAACCCCGAGTTAATGGAAATTAAATCCAAAATACCTTTATTAACGGGATTCGGCTTCGTAGGTTTCGGTCATGACAAATTCAGGTTCGTCGGCCTTCGCCGAGGTAAATGAGAAAGTTGCCCAAGCGGGCGAAATTCTTGGTTTGAAATCAGGTTTAATTTCAGCTCTAAGTAATTGCGAACGTGAAGTTGTTATTTCAATTCCGTTACGTCGAAATGATGATGTGGAAATATTAACTGGTTATCGAGTTCAGCATTCTAGTGCTCGTGGCCCGCGCAAAGGCGGCATCCGTTTTCACCAAGATGTAGATCTTGATGAAGTCCGTGCTCTTGCATCCTTGATGACATGGAAGACAGCGTTAATAGATGTGCCATTTGGTGGTGCAAAAGGTGGCGTTGCAGTCGATGCTTCAAAACTTACTCCTCTCGAAAAAGAAGAAATAATTAGGCGCTGGACGCGTTCCCTAGTTCACGTCTTAGGTCATCATCGAGATATTCCTGCTCCCGATATGGGGACAGACTCGCGGACAATGGCCTGGTTGATGGATGAATTCCATCGTTTAGAGGGCTTTCAACCTGCATGTGTGACTGGAAAACCAGTCGAACTGTTCGGTGCACCGGGACGTGAAGAAGCCACTGGACGTGGAGTTGCTCGAATTGCTGCCGCAACTTTAGAGAAGAATTCTGTAAAAGTTGAAGGTGCGGTTGTAGCAATCCAGGGCTTTGGAAACGTCGGAAGATTTGCTGCACTGGTATGCCAAGAATTAGGCATGAAAGTTGTAGCGATCTCCGATGTTTCCGGAGGAATTTTCAATCGTGATGGCATAGATATAGCAGCAATATTTCAACA
>Ga0214923_10002481_pt1 | contig 24475 bp, 22 predicted proteins | sample LL1510_MetaG_FD_177993 | JGI IMG/M metagenome (GOLD analysis project Ga0214923, IMG submission 177993) | Freshwater microbial communities from Lake Lanier, Atlanta, Georgia, United States - LL-1510 | ecosystem: Environmental > Aquatic > Freshwater > Lake | place: USA: Georgia | collected...
CATTTCCATTCGGACGATTTTATTGAAGGGGGGGAAAGCCCATGTGCAGGCGGGGGGAGGCTTGGTGGCCGACTCGACCCCGGAGGGCGAATATCAGGAGAGCGTCAACAAGGCAAAGGCCGGACTGGCAGCGGTAGCGGCAGCGAGGACCTTGGCGTAAGATCAGCCCATGTTGCTTGTCATCGATAATTACGATTCGTTCACCTACAATCTCGTCCAATATTTCGGCGAGTTGGGGGCAGACCCGGTGGTGAAACGCAACGATGCAATTTCCGTGGAGGAGGTGATCCAAATGAAGCCGGGGAGGATCGTCATTTCCCCCGGTCCCGGCTCTCCCAAGGATGCCGGAATTTCCATGGAGCTAATCCGAAAGTTAGGACCCAAGGTTCCCTTGTTGGGGGTCTGTCTGGGACATCAATGCATCGGTGAGGTGTATGGGGGAAAAGTGGTTCGTGCGGGGCGACTGATGCACGGCAAGACTTCCCCCATCCGGCATGATGCCAAAGGGGTGTTCCGTGGATTGCCCAGTCCGTTTGAGGCCACGAGGTATCACTCCCTGATCGTGGAAAAAAGTTCGGTCCCCGATTCCCTGGAAATCTCCGCGGATACGGCAGAGGGGGAGATCATGGGGTTACGGCATCGGGAATATCCGGTGCACGGGGTGCAGTTCCACCCGGAATCGATTTTAAGCAAGGAGGGCAAAGATTTGTTGGCGAATTTTTTAAAGATTTAAATGGGCCGACCGGAAGTCGGTGGGGATCGGTTGACGATGACGGGGACGGGGAAGTAGGATTTACGCAAAGGGGGACAGCAAACATGGAACATCGAGATGGGGAGCGGACGCTGAAATCAGAAAAGGTGCAAATTGAGCGGAAAACGTTCTTTTTGGATTTAAAGGAGAACGACCGGGGGCGGTTTCTCCGCATCACGGAGGATGTGGGGGGCCGAAGGGACCGAATCATCATGCCCGCCAGCGGCATGGAGGATTTTGCCCGGGCCTTGGACGACTTGATTATTTTTGAGCAGGAAGAGTTGGGCGGGTGAACCTGAGCCGATCCACGTTCCGAGGTTAGTTCCGGTCGGACTTTTTTGGGGGGTGAGAAAGGAGATCAATCGCTTTGCCGGCGGCGAGGTGAACCTGTTTGGGGGCTGACGGGTCGGCGTAGATCTTTTTCAGCAGAGGGGAAGATTCTTTATCTTGCAAAAGTCCCAGGGCGATCAGAGCGACAACGCGAACCTCGGTATCGGGATCGCTGGTGGCGGCCCGGATGGCGTCAAGAACTCTGGGGTCCTCGATGCGGGCGGCTGATTTGACCGCCTCCACACGTTCGATGCCCATGGGGTTGGCCATCTCTGCGAGAAGAATCTCGAGCCCCCGGCCATCGTCCAGTCGAGCCAAGGCCAGGGCGGCCACGACCTGGGTGGTGCGGTCTTTGGCAGACAGTGCGGGGACATAAGCTTCTGGTTTGGCTTGTTCGGCCAGTTCCAAAAGAGAACGTCGGGCGAATCGGCGAACGTAGGAGTCACGATCGGTGAGGAGGGAAAAGAGATCGGGGAGAGCTTGAGGATCAGCGCGGGTGCCCAAGAGTCGCGCAGCCGCCGCACGGGTTAACCAGTCGGAGTCCCGGGCGGCTTCCCGCAGGAGGGGAAGGGCCTCCGAGTTCTGCAGAAGGCGGGTAACTTCGGTGGCTTCGCGCCGGACGGTGGGATCAGAATCGTGAAGGGCAGCTTTTAGAACGCCGATGGGAATCGTGCCGTGGGGGGGATCGAGGGCCAAGGCCCGCAGAGCTGAGCAGCGAACAGCCGGAGAGGGGTCCCGCAGAAAATTTCGATACGGTTGGGCAGAGGGTTCGCTTTGAAGGATTTGACGGGCTTCGGCGGCGGCGAGTTCGGCTTGGCCGGAGAGAAGCTGCAGAGCCATGCGCTCTTGCCGGAGCGAGGGGCTGTCGGGGAACTGCTGAAGACCGGATTCGATTTTTTCCTGGGCCTGCTGAATTTTGCCCTGCGTGATGAGCTGATGAGCCTCCCGGGACAGGCGCCGATCAGGACGGGTGCAGGCGGAGATCAGGAGGGCAAGCAACAGGGAGAGGGCAACCACGGGCATGGATTCAGTTTAAGGGGAAGATGAAGATTAAGGAAGGATGGAGCAATTGGCCTCCCATTTGACTTCGGGGATCGCTTTTCTAGCCTCATGGAGTGAGCATGGTAACAAGGCGGGTCGGGCTCAAACCACGGCCGGATTGGGTTCAGGCCAACCGGCTTTTGGATGCGGAGCTGAAAGACGTGGAGCGGAGAATTTTGCACCAAGCCACCTTGTTTGATCCCGGGGCGGAGACCTATGTCCGTTATGCGCTGGAGGGAGGGGGAAAAAGGCTGCGGCCCGCTTTGGTTCTTTTGGCCGGTCAGGTGGCGGGGGAGAGAAATGATGCCATTCGTGATTTGGCGGTAATCGTGGAGTTGGTGCATGTCGCCTCCTTGATTCATGACGATGTTTTGGACCGGGCAGAGATGAGGCGTGCCCGGGCAACCTGCAATGCGAAGTGGGGAACCGAGCTCTCGGTTTTGCTGGGGGACGCTCTTTTTGCCCATGGGTTACAATTGGCAACGCGGTTGGAGGATGCCGAAGTTGCGAGGAGAATCGCGGAGGCCTCCCGGAATCTCTGCGAAGGGGAGATTTTGCAAACCCAGCGGCGATTCGACCTGAACATGACCACGGCGGATTACCTGCACGTGGTGGGATTGAAAACCGGGGCCCTTTTCCGGGCGGCGGCGGAAGTTCCCTTCCTGATTTTTCGGGCGGCGGAGGTGAAGCGGGAGGCGGCCCGGTCCTTCGGTCATCAGTTGGGGGTGGCTTATCAAATTTACGATGATTGCCTCGATCTCTTCGGGTCGGATGAGGAGAGTGGCAAAACGCTGGGAACGGATCTACGGAAGGGCAAGTGGACTCTGCCGGTGCTGCACGCCTTGCAGACTTTACCGAAAGAGGAGTCGGAGGCGTTGCGAGCCCAGTTGGTCCAGGAAAACGCCGGTATCGAGGGGGTGGCGGAAAAAGTGAGGCAAGCGGGCGGGTTGAAGTTTTCCCTGCGCAAGGCGGTTGATTTGTTGGAGAGGGCCAAGGGCGACCTCAGGGTTTTGGGGGATGGGAAAAAAGTTGAAGCGCTTTTGGGAATGACGGAAAGGCTGACGGATTATCTTAAAACTGCAGATCAAAATTGAGTAGCTTTTGCGAAACGAACCCATGAAACGCATGAAAAGGGGAGGGGGCGTGGGGCTGATTCCACTTTTCGGTTTGGGTATGGCAGAGTAGGGTTTTTCTAATGTCGGCGGATGCCACCAAAGAATTGGATTTGGAAAATGGGCCGACAGACGAGGAGTTGGTGGCCGAGACCTTAAAGGGAAATTTGGCCTCCTATGACGAGCTGATCCGTAGATTTCAAGCGAGGCTCTATGGGGTGATCTACCATCTTACCTCCAACCATGACGACACCAATGACATGTTGATGGAGGTCTTTGACAAGGCCTACCGGAGCCTTCCCACGTTCCGGGGTCAGTCTTCCTTCTACACCTGGATCTACCGGATCGCGATTAACCGGACCTTTAACTTCCTGGATAAGAGAAAAAGACGTCAGGGTGCGATGAGTTTGAATGAGATCAATGAAGAGGGGTTGCCTAAGTTTGATTTTCCCGACCCGATTCAGCGAAATAATCCTTCTAAATCATCTATGCTCAACGAGTTGCAAAATAAATTGAACGAATCGATGCTTCAGCTGTCGAAGGAGCATAGAACCGTGGTTACCTTATTTGATATACAAGGACTTGCACATGCTGAGATCGCCAAGATCATGGGCTGTACGGAGGGGACTGTCCGTTCCCGCTTACATTATGCTCACAAGCAGTTGCAAAAATCACTTGGCATTTATCTGCGAAGGTAAAAGGATATAGGAGCACATCGATGAACCAACCTGAAGATTTTACATCCCTGCAAAAGCTGATTCAGCTGAAAAGGCTGGAGACTCCCGGGCAAGAGTATTTTAACCGATTTGTGGATGCTTTTCATCAGTACCAGAGGCAGGAAATTTTACGCGAAGAGCCTTGGTATTCGAAGGTAGTGGAAGTTCTTTTTGAGCCATGGGTTGCGGGCATACCACGGTTGGCCACCGTCGGGGCCGCCGCCGCTTGTCTGATCGCTGGTTTTGCCATGGTCTTTGGTCCGATGGGACCGGGTTCGATTCAATTGGCAGATGGTAAAACGGTGCACGCCCGTGGAGTGATTGTGGCTTCAAATCAAAAAGCAGACGCTGCGCAGCTTCAGCCCGAGCTGATTGACACTGCGGCTGGCGGCGAGGTGACCGAAATCCGGCCCCTCTACGTGAACGGGCATGGTGCGGTAGCCTATGATTCCCAGCTCGCGTTTTAAGCCAGTTCTTCTTGTTCTAAGTCTCCTCGGGGTTGGTCTCCTAGGGTTGGTCGTCGGGCGATACCTTTACCTGACCAAACAGCGTACGCCTTCCTGGAACGTCGCGGCCCATGGGGATGCAAGCGTGAAGTCACCGAACGCTTTCCCGACAGCCCCGGCAGCACCCGTGCTAGCCCCAAACGCGGGATCCGGTGTTTTCGATCGTATTGCCGCCGAGGTCAGCGGGGTTTACGAGCAGGCGGCCCCCTCAGTGGTGCGTGTGCATGCCTCGGACGGGCCGGAGCAACTGGCTGGCACCGGGTTTTTTATCGATGGGCAAGGAACCATTTTGACGGCCTATGCAGTGATTGGGCAGGCAGAAGGGGCCTCGGTCGACGTGAATGGGAGAAATTTTCCGGCTAAAATTCTGGGAAGAGACCCGCGAAGTGGAGTGGCCGTTCTTAAAATTGATGCGGGCAAGACCCCGTTTTTGGAGTTTGGCGAGGGGTTGCGTCTTCGCCCCGCCTCGGCGGTGGTCAGTGTGGCCTTTCCCTATGATCTCAAGGCGGAACCGACCTTTGGTTTGGTGGCCGGATTTGACGTGAAATATCTCACCCGTTTTTTTGCCACCACGCACCTCAGGGCAAACCTGCCGATCAAACCTGGCCAAATTGGCGGGCCGCTGTTGGACAGCCATGGCAAGGTGGTCGGAGTTTTGATGCTGGAAATCGACGAAGGCAAGGCTTGCTATGCGCTGCCGATCGAGGCAGCGGGCAAGGTAGCCACCGACATCGTCAAGTACGGTGAACCCAAGCATGGCTGGATGGGTGTGGGCGTGATGCCTGATCGCAGTCGCCCGGACAGGGGAGCCCCGGTGTTCGTCGATCGTCTGTACAAGGGAACCCCGGCGGAAAAAAGTGGTCTCAAGGCGGGGGATGAAGTGATCTCCATTGGGGGCAAGCCGGTTCGGGAGCCTTCCGACGTTTTAGATGCGGCTTTTTTCTCCATCGTGGGAGAAAAGGTGCCGGTCAAAGTCCGGCGGGATGGGAAAGAGGAGACCTTCACGATCATTGTTTCGGCCCGGCCGGACAGTTCCAGGATGGTTGAGCCTGCCCCCCTCTTCCCTAATCCGAATGGTGGTCCGGCGAACCAAGGCATGCCCGTCAAAGCCAACCGCTGAGCTGAAACACGGGTTGGTCAGGCAAGATTAAGATTAAGATCCATTTGTTTTGAAGTAAGCTCCATGAGGTGCAGCTAAGGGACACGGCTTTAATTTTGGCAGGTCATGGTTCAACCAAGAACGCTGACTCCAGCCGATACACAAGGGAGACAGCCCATCGCATCCGGAAGCGAGATATTTTCGGCGAAGTTCGTTCGGCTTTTTGGAAAGAGCAACCATCGTATGCCGATGCCCTCCAGGGCCTAAAATCAAAAAAAGTGGTGGTCGTGCCGTGGTTTCTGGCCAAGGGTTACTTCACAACCAGGGTTCTGATAAGGGAGTTTGCCGATGTGCCCGGAGTGGAATGCCGGGTGACCGATCCGTTGGGTCAAAGGCCCGAAATTCTTGGGCACATGCAAAAGCGGGTTCGGCGTCTCCTTGCGGCAAAGGGAAGAAAACCCGCTGAGGTGGCTCTTCTGGTGGCCAGTCATGGGACGCCGCTTCACGGGGGTTCCCGAGGGGCGGCTTCGGAATTGGCCGAACAGTTGGGTCAAGAAGGCTATCGGATGGCCCGGGCGGTTTTCCTTGAGGAAGAGCCAAGAATCTCCGATTGGAGGAAGATTGCCAGGGGTCAGCCGGTTGTGGTGTTACCCCATTTTCTGGCGGGTGGATTGCATGGTGCACAGGATGTGCCCGAGCTCCTGGGGATAGCGGGATCCGATGAGGGTTGGTACGAATCGCACGGGACGGAGGTAGGGTATGGGGAACCTTTGGGGCGACCAGAGGAGGTGGAGGAGTTGATTGTCGATCTAGCGATAAACTGGTCAGGAACCAGCAGGGGATGAGTACGACGGTTGAAACAGGCTCGATGGGACAGGTCTGTTGGGACAGAAGGGGTAAAATTTGGCGACTTACCCATATCGAAGATCAGGGAAGGGATGCTGGCCGCTTACGGAGAGTCGAAACCCTGGAGGTCTTGGAGGAGGTTGTGCGGTGGGATGAGCAAGGCCGGTATCGCCCCTTACGCAGTGAGAGCAATCTGGTGTCGGGTTGGTGGTTTGAGGTTAAGGGGGAGCATGAATTTCGGGAGGCCATGGAGGTCATTTATCCGGGTTTATGGGGGAATGCCGAGGCCTGGAGGGAGGGGAGGCTGAGACTCGATTCATGGGATGTCGCGTTGGCCAAGCAGACCGAACGAGTGAGGACAAGAGCCGGAACGTTCGACATGCCTCAAAAAGTTATCGAAAAAAACTGCCGTAACCGCTGCCTCAAGACCGTTGTCTGGGCAGGGGACAGGCCCGAAAAAAAGACCGAAGGAGTTTCCATGCTTTGCACGGGCCCGTGCGGGATGTTTTGGAGTTGCTTGGAAGACTAACCGAAAAAGCCTTTTTTCTTCGGTCGGGCCAAACGAACCCGCTCCGGATCACGGGCATGGCCCAAAGCCTCATCCGAGGTGATCTTATTTTGTTCGACCAATTCCGTGAGGCAGGAATCCAGCGTTACCATTCCGTCACGACCACCGATCTCCATCATGCCCACCAAGTGCTCCATGCGACCTCCCCGGATGCATGAGCTGACCGCTGGATTGTTGACCAAAATCTCCGAGGCCAACGCACGGGATTTCCCGTCAGGGGTGGGAAGCAGCCTTTGGGAGATAATGGCTTTGAGGGAATTGGCCAATTGGGCCCGGATTTGAGGAAGCATCTCCGCCCCGAACATCTCTAAAATGCGATCGATGGCCTTGGGAGGATCGGAGGCGTGGAACGTGGCGATCACCAAGTGGCCCGTCTCTGCCGCTTGGAGTGCAATTTCAATGGATTCATGGTCGCGTAATTCGGTTACGGCAATCACATCCGGATCCTGTCGCAGGGCATGCCGCAGGCCGGAGGCGAAGGATTTGGTATCACTGCCCACTTCCCGCTGCTTAATGAGACCCAATCCCGGAGGAAAGACAAATTCCATCGGGTCTTCCAGGAGAACGATGACGCCCGTACGGTGTTGGTTGATGTGTTCGAGCATCGAGCCAAGAGTGGTGGATTTGCCCGATCCGGTGGCCCCAGTGATCAGGATGAGGCCTTCTTCGGCATCGCAAAGCTGGGCCACGGTGGGGTGATGACCCAACTTTTCCAAGGAGGGCACCATGGGTTCGATAAAACGGAAGGCCGCCTCCACCACCCCGCGATTGAAGTGGATATTTCCTCGGAGCCGACCGGAGTTTTCGATCTCCACGGCAAAATCGAGATCCAAATCGGACTCCAATTTGGCCCGTTGGGTTTCCGTGAGCATGCTCAAGGACAGCTCCCGGGTGATTTCCGGGGTCAGGGGCGGAAGATTCATCGGGGTCAGGACTCCCTGCAAGCGGGCGGCTGGCGGATGACCGGCGGAGAGATGCAAGTCGGAGGCCCCCATCTCCCGTGCCATTTTCAGGATCTCGAGGATGTCAGGATATTCGGTAGGGGTCGTTTCCATGGCTAAATTCTCGCGGCAGCTGAACCTCCGATTCCGCGCATCGCTCGGCGGAATTCGTCCACGTTGGGGGCCATGGAGATGGCGGCCGGTTCGGCAATTTTACCCGCCCGGACGGCGGCTACTAGATTCACGGTCATCGACCGGTTCTCTGGGTTTCCTCCGCGATTCAGGAAGTCGGTCAACTCCGTGCCGCCTCCCTGGCGGATCCATTGGCGGGTGGCGGCCTGGTTTTCGAAATGCTCCGCGACAAGAACGAGTTTCTTTTCGATCCCTGGAATCAGCATTTGGGTAAAGATTCCCACCAGCTGGGCCGACAAAAGAGCAGAGGCATCATCCCGTTCATTGGAGGGGAAGATGCGGGTCAGTCGTTCGACTGTCTCGGTGGCGGATGAGCTGTGGAGGGAGGCCAGAACCAAGTGGCCCGTCTCCGCCGCCTGTAAAGCGGTCGTGGCGGATAGGGAATCACGAATCTCCCCCAAGAGAATCACGTCGGGAGTCTGGCGGAGGGCCCGACGAAGCCCCTCGGCAAAGCTGGGGGTATCAGGTCCAACCTCGCGCTGGGTAAAATGGGAGAGGTTGTCGGTAAAGAGGTACTCTACCGGATCCTCGATGGTAACGATATGGTAGTGGTGGTGGTGGTTTAACCAATTGAGGCAGGCGGCCATGGTAGTTGATTTTCCGGTTCCCGTAGCGCCGGTAAAAAGAATCAACCCGGACGGGCGAATCAGCCATTTTCTGAGGAGCTCTACCGGAAGGCCTAGATCTTCCATGGTGGGAATTTTGGTTTCGATACGCCGCATGACGGCGGCCCGAAGTCCAAGTTGGCGGTGTAGGTTGACGCGGAAGCGCGTGCCGGTCTCTGTGACGTAGCTGGAATCGAGGTCCTTGGCATGTTGCTCGGCACCACAACTAGACCAAAGGCAGTCCATCAAAACGGGCTCGACGGGGGGGGCTTCTAGCGCCCGAATATCCTCACCGACGCGGACAAATGGAACCGAATATTCACGAATTAAAAGATCGGCCGCCCCGAGTTCCAGGCATGCCTGACAGAGGTTTTCGATATCCTGCACAGGTTTAGCCTAAGAGGTTAAGCTGGTGAAACCAAGTCTGAGGTTCTACCGATAGAGGATGCTCAAGGGACAAAATGGCCATGGGGGGATTCCTTTGCCTCTCAGGATAAAGGAATTTTTTTCCTCTTCGGGGAATCTTGGAAAAGCCAAGGGATATGAGTCGCGACCGGGGCAGGTACGCATGGCGGAGAGGGTCGCAGAGGTCATTGAGTCCAAATCCCATCTCGTCGTCGAGGCAGGCACAGGAACGGGCAAGAGTCTGGCCTACTTGGTTCCAGCGGCGTACGCGGCCGAGGAACTTGGGAAAAAGGCGATTATCAGCACTTATACAATCCACCTGCAGGAGCAGTTATTCGGCAAGGATGTGCCGATCGTGCAGTCCCTGGTGCCATTTGAGTTTACGGCTGCCTTGTTGAAAGGAAGGCAGAATTATTTGTGCCCTCACCGCCTGAAAAAAGCGCTCCAGCATCAGGGGGATCTATTTGCGGCAGGGCAGGCGGAGCAATTGAAGGGATTGGTGGAGTGGGCTGATCGAACCACGGACGGAACCCTTTCTGATCTCGATTTTCAGGTGGATGCATCGGTTTGGTCCCAAGTGTGCAGCGAGGCCTTTGCCTGCACCCCCCGGCATTGCGGTGGACCGACTGGGTGTTTTTACCAAAAAGCACGCGCCAAGGTGATGGATGCCAAGATTGTGATTGTAAATCACGCCCTGCTTTTCGGTTTGTTCGCCGGGGCGGAGGAGGATGAGGAGTCTCCGAGCGAGGGTTATCTTTTCCCCAACGACTTCCTCGTATTGGATGAGGCGCATGAAATTCAGGATGTGGCGGCCAAGGCGCTAGGCTTAGAGCTTCGACTGGGGGCCCTGAGGTTTCTGCTCCAGCGTTTGGTTCACCCAAAAACAAAAAAGGGGGTCTTAGCAAGAATCGGGGACGGAAATGCGGTGAAAGCGACCTTGGGGGTTTTGGGAATTTTGGAGGGAGAGTTTGAGGCGATTCTTGGAATCGCGGGGTTGCACGCTTCGGGACAAAAACGGGTCAGGCAACCCTTGGAAGTGAAGAGTGAGCTAGGTCCACGTCTGATGGATATTCGGGCCCAACTGTTGAAACTGGCCGAGGATGCGGGGGACGGGGAGGATCGGAACGAGTTGCGAGATCATGCCAGAAGACTGGAGGGGATGGCCCTTGGGTTGGGGGAGTTTCTACAAATGAGCCGAAGGGGGCATGCCTACTGGGTGGAACGCAGAGTGGCAAAGGATGAACGAGTCCACCGGGGGGAGATGAGTCTGCATGCGTCGCCCGTGGAGGTGGCTGATCGCTTGGAGGAGTTGGTTTTTCGAGCGGGTTGCACCGCGATCATGACCAGCGCTACTTTGGCGACCGGAAAGGGATTGGAATACTTTGCCGAAAGGGTCGGTGCTCGAGGGGCGGAAACATTGCTCGTGGAATCCCCCTTTGATTACGAGAACCAGATGCGAGTTTATATCCCCCAAGGGATGCCTGAGCCATCCGAGGGGCCCAGATTTCAAGAGGCACTGGAAAAGGAGATTCAAAGATTCGTGGGAATGACCCACGGGAAAGCTTTCGTGCTGTTTACCAGTTGGGCGATGTTGAGAAAAACAGCTGAGGGCGTGCGGAGTTGGTTTCGGGAGAAGGGAATCAATCTTCTGGTGCAGGATAAGGGGGGATCGAGAACACGTCTTTTAAGGGAGTTTCAAGAGGACCGAGACAGCGTGCTGTTTGGAACGGATAGTTTTTGGCAAGGGGTGGATGTTCCGGGGGAGGCGTTATCCAACGTGATTCTGACACGTCTGCCATTTTCCGTCCCGGATGAGCCTCTATTCGAGGCCCGATGTGAAAGAATCAAGGAGTTGGGTGGGGATCCCTTTCGGGACATACAACTGCCGGAGGCCATCCTGAAGTTTCGGCAGGGAGTGGGGAGATTGGTCCGGAGCAAAGAGGATCGGGGGCAGGTTGCTATCCTGGATGGAAGAGTCTTGAGTCGAAGGTATGGGAAGGAATTTCTGCACATCCTTCCTCCCTGTCCGGTAAAAATTTTGGAAATGGAGAATTAGCATTGATGATAATGCATGAGTTGTCTAAGGGAAGGGGAGTGCGATTCTTGGCGTTCATTTTGTCCGTTTTACTGGCTTCCATGGCGAGGGCTGAGGTGCCGATTGATTTGGATTCGCCTTTTTCGAAAGTGGCAGTCATCCAAAACACTATGGGGCAAAGGGAGCTACGAGAAGTTGTGGGGGGAGAAAAAAAGGGAAAGTTGATCGAGCTTCGCAAGGCAGACGGGAGCTTGATTATCGTGCCGGAAGAAAACGTGGTGGCGATCGTCCCCAAATTACCCACTGCTGGATTGAAATATACGAGGGATGAAGCATCCCGAGCCTATGTCTTTTTGCAGAAAGCCCAATCTCAACTCTCAGGAATCGAGGAAGTGAGTCCCACGGTTCTTAAGGCTTGGGGCAGGTTGGCAAGCCAAGAAAGTAATTACGAGGCAGAGGCTAAGCGGGCAAAAAGCGCCATGATCCAAAACTGGTTTTCCAAAGTCTCACTGGAGGGAGACCAGGAAAAAAACGTTTCCCTGGAGGAATATGTTCGAGAAGGGGAGGCTTTTCTTGGGCAAGCGGGAGATGAAAAAGGAGCCATTCTGCTTAGATTGGAGAAAGCACGCCAAAGAATGGCGATGGATTTTTCAAAAATAGAGAGGATTCAGCTCCTGCCTGAATGGGAAAATGTAACTCCAGCTCTTCCTTTGGGAATCATCATCATCTTAGGATTGCTTACGATCTGGGGCTTCCTAAACATCAGCAATTTTCTGACTGCCGTAAAGATGATGATCATGAACCTGCTTTCCAGTGAGCGTTCCTCAAGGAGTCTGGTGGTCAGTCTAAAGTCATCGTCTGGGATTATCTTGGGTCCCCTTTTGTTTTATGTGGTTTACTTGGCGACGCGGGTCGAAAAAATCCCCCCAGCAAAAGATACGGGAGTCCTGTCCCAGGCGGGCAGGCGGGCGTTATATTTGTCCCTAAACTCGCATTTTAACTGGTCCAACCAAGCGCCACAAAGAGTGGAGGTTTCTGCGGATGAAATGCTCGGCTTCCTCTTTGGGAGGGTCAAAAACACGGACTCCTCCGCCGGGGGCTATCTTCAGTATGCTCTTCCGGTTTACTCTATCCATGCGGAGGGGATTTCTTGGATTCAGTCCCTGAAACTTCTGTGGCTCCCCCTGCAAATAACATTTGTCTTACCGACTGGAGAGGGGTTGTTTTCCTTTGAAAATGCGAAATTATCATCCTGTGCGATTGGCAAAATCCAACTGGGGGCGTTTCTTGGCGAACATATCGCAACCGAACTCCTTCCGGCATTTAAAGAATTCGATCAACTCCTGGGGATTAATTCAAGGGCTGAATGGAAGTGGAGAGACAAAAACACGCTTTGGATTTCGACCCCAGAGGTTGTCTTGAAAAAAGCGGGGGATGGAATCTCGGAGGGGCCCAATAAAAGGAAGTACGAGTTTAAAAAGCAGATCTCGGCGGCAGAGCTAGCTACCGTTTTTGCGGAGGGCTCGGGGAGTGGGTTCTTGGGGCAGTATGTTGATGTTTCGGGAAGAATTGTGGAGGTCGCAAGCAGTCATCGTTTAGGGAACAGCGTGGTAACGGAAACGATTCGCAAGACTCTAGCCAACCAAGGCGGGTTGGAGGCAGTGGCCAAACTTGCCCCCAAGGGTGTGGAGGATACACCTGATCTTTTTTATTTATCGACGGAAGGTGGGCAGGCCACTTCAAAAATCCGAGTCAAGTGTGTGGTGAAGGCCCCAGAGACCTTTTATATGGACGGACACGGGGATCTTTATCGTGAAGGTCAAAACCCCGGCACGGATGATCCTTTGGTGAGAAAGGGAAAAGAGGCCCATTTCAACGGAGGTCGAATAGAGTCTTTTGATCGCGGAGTAATCGAGTTGTATGACGCCAAGCTTGTTGAAGCAGGCGGCAACTCACTTCCTGCGGGGGAGACCAAAACTTCGGAAACTAGATTGGAAAATTCCAAATCTTCAGACTCTCCGTGACATAATCGGACCTTCGATTTTTGTATTTGAGGTAGTAGGCATGTTCCCAGACATCGATGCCGTAAATCAGTGAGGCGCCCTCCATCAGGGGTGAGTCTTGGTTGGGATAGGATTTGATAAAAAGTTTTCTGTCTTCGCCGCGCGCGAACCAGGCCCAGCCGCTGCCGAAGATCCCCATGGCGCATTTGGTCATCTCCTCTTTCCACTTATCATAACTCCCGAAGGTTTCGTCGATTTCCTTGGACAGTTTGCCCTCTGGCTTCTTGCCGGGATTGGAAAGGGCTTTCCAGAGGTGGGAATGGTTGGCGTGCCCCCCGGCATTGTTGCGCACGGTGGTCCGAATCTCAGCGGGCACAGCTTCCAGGTTTTTCAGGAGCTCCTCGACTGACTTTTTCTGGAGGTCGGGATATGGGGCAATGGCTTTGTTCAGATTATTGACGTAAGCGGCGTGGTGTTTGTCGTGGTGCAAGGTTATGGTCTCGGCATCGATGTAAGGTTCCAAGGCGTTGGGGGGGTATGGGAGAGGCGGAAGGGTGAAAGGCCCAGTTGGGGACGTTGTGGTTTCTGCCGATGAGGCTGATGGCAAGAAACGGGATGAGATGGAGGAGCCAAGGAGAATTTGGAAGAAGGAACGTCTTTTCATGGGTTCATTATCCTGCTTGGGAATCGCAGCGAAAGCTTTTCATGGGAGAATTTCCGATCGGACGATTAAGGATAATCGTCCCTACCAAGTGATGAGCTTACGGAAGGCTTGAGGAGGAAGTGAGGTTAAGATATGATCATCAACTAGTTCTATGAGATCGGCTGAAGTCAGAAAAGGGTACTTGGAATTCTTCCGCGGGAAGAGCCATACCATCGTGCCCTCGGCCAGTTTGATGCCGACTTCGCCAAATCTGCTCTTTACCAACGCGGGGATGAACCAGTTTGTCTCCATTTTCTTGGGTCAGGCTAAATTTCCACATTCCCCGGCTCGTGCCGCAGATACCCAGAAGTGCATCCGGGCGGGTGGAAAGCACAACGACCTCGAAGATGTCGGTTTCGACACCTATCACCACACCTTCTTTGAGATGCTTGGGAACTGGTCATTTGGGGATTATTTCAAGAAAGAAGCGATTGATTGGGCTTGGGAGCTATTGGTGGAGGTCTGGAAATTTCCGCCGTCCCGGCTGTATGCCACGGTCTACAAACCCGGTGAAGGGGATCCGGCTGAGTTTGATGCGGAGGCCCATGGCTATTGGGTGGAAAAATTCAGGTCGGCGGGCCTGGATCCGGAGATTCATGTGGTGACAGGAGGGGCGAAGGACAACTTCTGGATGATGGGGGAGACGGGTCCGTGCGGCCCGTGCTCAGAAGTGCATGTGGATCTGACGCCTGAAGGGAAGACGCAGGGGAAATTGGTGAATCAAGGGGATCCGCGCTGCCTCGAAATCTGGAATCTGGTCTTCATCCAGTTCAACGCTGAGCCGGGCGGGAAGTTCAAGCCGTTGCCCGAGCGTCACGTGGACACCGGGATGGGCTTGGAGCGGGTGGCGGGAATTTTCGCCACCACAGATGAATTCAAGAGTTTTCAACAAGATCCCTCGAACTATGACAGCGATCTGTTTGTCCCGATCTTTGCCGAGATCGAAAAAATGTCGGGCAAAAAATATGGGATGCGGGTGCCAAAGAACCGGGAAGAGGTAAGCGAGGAAGAAATGAACGACTGCATCTTCCGGGTTCTAGCCGACCACGTGCGGACGCTTTCGTTTTCCATCGCCGACGGGATTGTTCCTGGAAACGAGGGGCGTAACTATGTTTTGCGAAGAATTCTGCGCCGGGCGGTGATGTTCGGCCGACGGTTCAACTTGTCTGACGGTTTCCTCTCCAAACTGTCGACGCCCCTGATTCAAACGATGGGGGAAGCTTTCCCGGAGCTGAAGGCGCGGGAAAAGGAGATTCGGGCGGTTCTCCTGGCGGAGGAGACATCCTTCTCGAAAACTCTGGAGAGGGGCCTGGCGATGTTTGAAAAGCTGGTGGCCGGGTCGCGTAACGGAATTCAGGGGGAGGATGCTTTCACGTTATATGACACCTACGGGTTTCCGTTGGATCTGACTCAGCTCTTGGCAAGAGAGAGAGGGATCTCGGTCGATGCGGCAGGTTTCGAGAAGGCCATGGAAGAGCAGAGGTCGAGGGCACGGCAGTCGCAAAACAAGACTACGATCAAAGTGGAGGATGAGGCGGGGCCAGATTTCACGACGGTTTTCACCGGATATGAGAGGACGGAGGAGCCCATGGTGGAGAAGGTGGCGGCCGAGGCACTGAAAGTGGTGGGGCCAGAAGGTGCGAAGGGCCGGGTGTTTTTGGGGCAGACGCCATTTTACGGAGAAATGGGGGGGCAGGTGGGGGACACGGGATGGATTGAGTGGGATGGGAAGAAGGTGAAGGTGGTGGCGACGATCCGTGGGGCCGGAGGTGTGCCGGTTCATTTGACGGACTCGGTGGTGGAAGCCCAAGGTCCGGTGAAGGTTGTTTTGGATCGGGAGAGGCGCGCTAGGATTGAGGGGCATCACTCTGCCACCCATCTGTTGCATTGGGCCTTGAGGAATGTCTTGGGCACGGGCGTCCGGCAAAAGGGGTCCTATGTAGGGCCGGATCGGCTGCGGTTCGACTTTTCCCATTTAAAAGCGATGAGTGCGGAGGAGTTGGCGAAGGTAGAGTCTCAGGTGAACGAGAAGGTAAAAGCTGATGTGGCGGTACAGTGGGGAGAGAAGCCCTATGCCGAAGTGAAAGATGATCCGACAATTCTGCAGTTCTTCGGCGACAAATATGGAACGACGGTGCGGGTGGTGGATATCGGGGGATTCTCCAAAGAGCTGTGCGGGGGAACGCATGTGCGATCCACGGGGAAGATCGGAGCGATCCGGGTGGTGGGGGAATCAGCGATTGCCGCCGGTGTACGGAGGATTGAGGCGGTGTCGGGGGTGGCTTTGGCCGATTGGTGTCGTGAGGAGATGAAGAAGCAGCAGGAGAAGTGGGAGGGGCTGGCCAAAAGAAAGGCGGGGATCGTCCCACTTTCCCAGGAAAGAGGGACGATTTCGCCTGAGCTGGCGTGGGATCTGGTAAAGAGGCGGGAGAAAGAGTTGGCCCAAGCCGAAGAGGCAATTCGCGAAGAGGACAAGCAGGCAGCAAAGAAGCAGACGGCTGATTGGCAGAGGAAAGCCGAGGGGCAAGCCAAGGAGCTGTGGGCAACTGGAGTGGCTATCGGCGGGATTCGTTGGATTGGGAAAGACCTCGGTGAAGTAGCAACCGGTTATCTCCAGGTGCTGGCCGATCGACTGAAAAAGGAAGGAGAGGCGGTGATTTTTCTGACGGGTAAGGCAGAGGACAAGGTGCCTTTCATGGCGGTTTGCACTCCGGAGGCGGCGAAAAAAGTCCAGGCGGGTAAGTTGATCCAAGGGGCGGCTCCCAAGGTGGGGGGCAAAGGTGGAGGAAGGGCGGATGCGGCCCAAGGGTCGGGTTCGAATCCTCACGGTATTTCAGAGCTCTTGGCGGAGGCGGATAAGATGGTGAGGTCGGCGCTGGGAGGTGGCGCGTGAAAAAACTTCTGGGGGCAGATCGGATAGAAGAGGTGATCTCAGCCATGCGTCGCGGGCAGATGGTCATCATGACGGATGATGCCGGTCGGGAAAACGAGGGAGATCTGGTCTTATCGGCCCGGGGGGTCACACCGGCTTTGATCAACTTCATGGCCAAGGAGGGGCGGGGGCTGATCTGTGCGCCCGTTTCCCAGGCGCGGGCGGAAAAGCTGGGATTAACCAGGATGGTGGTGAGGAATGAAGAGCGTTTTGGGACGGATTTCACCGTGTCGGTGGACGCGGCGAAGGGAATTACCACGGGAATCAGCGCGCAGGATCGGGCCGCCACCCTGAGGGCCTTGGGAAGGGCCAATCCTAAGGCGGAGGATCTGGTGCAACCGGGGCACATTTTCCCGGTGCGAGCGAAGGAGGGTGGGGTATTGGTTCGGGCGGGCCATACGGAGGCGGCGGTAGATTTAGCCAAGCTGGCGGGGCATGGAGACGCGGCGGTGATCTGCGAAATTCTGAACCCGGATGGCTCCATGGCGAGGTGGTCGGACCTCCTGGAGTTCAAAAAGAGACACGGGCTTAAGTTGGGAACGATCCAGGACCTGATCGAATATCGCAGAAGGAAAGAGCGCTTGGTCGTCCGCGAACAGGTCGTGAAACTGCCAACGGATTACGGGATGTTTGACCTGTATCTTTATCGAACGGTGACGGATGGGAGTCATCACCTGGCTTTGGTCAAAGGAAAGCCCAAAGCAAAAGATGCGGTTTTGGTGCGGGTACACAGCGAGTGTCTCACGGGGGATGTTTTCGCCTCGAGGCGATGTGACTGTGGAAACCAGTTGCACGATGCTTTGCGGAGGATCGAGCAGGAGGGCAAGGGGGTGTTGGTGTACATGCGGCAGGAGGGGAGAGGGATCGGGTTGCCGGCCAAGATTCATGCGTATCGATTGCAGGAAAAGGGGCTGGATACCGTGGAGGCGAACCGAAAGTTGGGATATTCACCCGATTTGCGGGAGTACGGGATCGGGGCGCAGATTCTGACGGATCTGGGGGTGAGAAGGATGCGGCTGTTGACGAACAATCCGAAAAAGGTGGTGGGTCTGGCCGGCTATGGTCTGGAGTTGGTGGATCAGGTGCCGATCAAGACCAAGCCGAACCCGCATAACCGAAAATATCTGGCGACGAAGAAAAAGAGAATGGGCCACCGGCTGTGAAAAAGGGTCGATTCACCATCGTGGTGGCCGATTACCATCGAAAATACGCCGATGGAATGGTTAAGGCGGCACGTAAGGTTTTGCGGGGGCATGTGGTGGAAGAAGTGAGGGTCCCGGGAACCTTTGAAGTTCCGTTGGCGGTGAAGAGGGCTCTGCGTAAGAGGCCGGATGCGGTGATGGCGTTGGGGTTGGTGTGGCAGGGCGAGACGGCGCATGCGGATCTGATTCTCAAATCAGCCACCGAGGCCCTGATGCAAATGATGATCGAGACAGATACTCCCGTTTTGCATCATTTGGTGGGGGTGAAGACGGAACGGCAGGCCCAGGAGCGTTGTTTGGGGAAGCTGAACCGGGGCAAAGAGGCGGCTAAGGCGGCTTTGCGGATGTGGAAGCTGAGGGGGGTGGGTCGTGGCCGGTAAGCGCAGGGAGGGAAGAATTCTGGCGGCCCAGTTCCTCTACATGAGGGAGGTGGGGGTTGAGGGGGTTTCTTTGGATCAGGCCCTCAAGGATCTGTGGGAGCAGACCGAGGCGGAGAAGCCGGCGCAAGAGTTTGCGGAGAAGAGGATTCGGGCGGTCATTGAAAAACAGTCGGAGGTGGATGCGGAGTTAAAGAAACTGGTGACAAACTGGGATCCGGAGCGAATGGCACCGGTGGATCGGGCGATTTTAAGGTTGGCTCTGTGGGAGATGAAATTTGCCGACGACGTTCCTCCCATTTCGGCTTTGAACGAGGCGATTGAAGTGGCCAAGGCTTTGAGCACGGAGGAGTCGGGGAGGTTTGTGAACGGGGTGTTGGATCGGGCGAGGGCGACTTTGGGAAGGCCGGAGAGAGAGATTACCCGTTCAACGGTTTAGGTTGAGGTTTAAGTTGAGGAGAAAAAAGCAACAGGGTGCGGAGGAGTGTTGGATGAGTCAGGCGGTGGAGTTGGCAAAAAAGGCTGGGGAGGCCACGAGACCGAATCCTCGGGTTGGGGCAATTCTGGTGAAAGGCGGAAGGATTGTGGGAGCCGGATATCACAGAAAGGCGGGTCTGCCGCATGCGGAAATCGAGGCCATTGAACGTGCGGGGGTCAGGGCGAAGGGGGCAGATTTGTTTGTGACGTTGGAGCCATGCTCAAGCCATGGAAGAACACCTCCCTGCACTCAGGCAATCATCAAGGCAGGTGTAAAAAGAGTGATTTATGGATCCGGGGATGTGGACCCAAGAAACAAGGGGAAAGCAGAGAGAATCTTTAAAAGAGCAGGAGTTCGGGTAACGGGAGGTGTTTTGAAAAAGCAGTGTGATGAAATCAATGAGGATTACCGGCACTGGACGACAAAGAGGGAGCCTTGGGTGATCTTGAAATTGGCGATGACGATGGATGGATATCTGGCGGTGCCGGGGCGAAGGTGGGTTACCGGATCCAAGGCCCGGGAGGAGGTGCAAAGGCTTCGGGCCGGGTGTGATGCGATTCTGGTGGGGGCAGAGACCGTGAGAAAAGATAATCCCCGGCTGACGGTGCGCAAGGGGCCGGTGGGCGAACAACCGTGGCGAGTGGTGGTAACGAGGTCAGGTAAACTACCCAAGAGGGCGAATCTTTTCCGGGACCGGCATCAAAAGAGAACAATAGTGTATCAAAAGAAAAGCTGGCCGCAGGTTTTGCAGGGTCTTCATCGTCAGGGAGTTTCGCGTCTCTTGGTGGAGGGTGGAGCGGAAGTGGCGGGGGCGGTGATTCAGGCAAGAAAAGTCAACGAAGTGGTGATTTATTTGGCCCCCATATTGGTTGGGCAGACTGGAAAAAGTCTTCCCAGGGCATCCGGGTGGGCGGACTGGGGATGGAGAGCGGCCGTGCCTTCCTGCGCGGGCCAAGACCTATGCTTGCGTGGGAGGCTGGGAGAGGCGAAGTAAGGGTATGTTTACCGGCATTGTTGAGGAAGCGGGGGTGGTCCAGGCGGTGACGCGCCGAGGTAAGGGGTGGAGTTTGGAGGTGGAGGGTGGGTCGATGATCGCAGGGGTCAAGGTGGGGGACAGTGTGGCAGTGAATGGGTGTTGTCTGACCGTAACGGAAGTGAGGGGCAAGAGGCTGACGTTTGATCTTTTGGATGAAACGAAGCAAAAAACAAACCTGCAGTCCGCCAAGGTGGGGTCACGGGTAAACCTGGAGAGTTCGCTCAAGGCGGATGGGAAGCTGGGGGGACATTTTGTTTCGGGTCATATCGATGGAACGGCCCAAATTACAAAGTGGGTCAGGTCGGGTGAGGATTGGGAGTTGGAGGCAGAGGTTCCACCCGGCATGGAGCGATACCTGGTACCCAAGGGGTGCGTGGCCCTTGATGGGATCAGTTTGACGATCGGGAAGGTGGAGGGGCAAAGGTTCAATGTCTGGATCATTCCCCATACCTACGAGGTCACAACGCTGCGGGACCGAAAAGAGGGGGACAAAGTGAATCTGGAGTGCGACCTGCTGGCCAAGTATGTTGAGAAGATGACGGCAGGTAAGAAATGAGTGGGATAGCGCCTGAACTGGAGAAGTTACTGGTCCTGCAGGAGCGGGAGCAGAAAAAGATGAGGCTGGAGCGCGAATTGGCGGCTTGGCCCAGTGAACTGAAAGCTTTGGAGAACAAGCGGGTCGAAGTCCGGGCTTCCGCGGAGAAGAAACGCCTGGAGGCCCAAAATGCGGAGGTGGAGAGGAAAAAGTTGGAGTTGGAAGCCGAGTCGCACCGGGCGAAGGCGGCGCGCTACAAGATCCAACAGTTTGAGACGCGCAAAAACGAGGAGTTTGCCGCCCTAGGAACCGAGATTCAGCGAGAGGAAAAGGAGGTTCAGGATATCGAGGATCGCGAACTGGAGTTGATGGCTGTGGGGGAGAAAGCGAAGAAGGAAGCGGCGGTAGAGGCCGAGGCGGTGAAGGTTAAAGAAGCTGATTTAACGGCCAAAGAGGAGGAGCTGAAGAGGAAGAAAGCCGAACTGGAGGCAAGATTGGCTGGTTTACTAAAGGAGATCGAAAGCCTGGCCGGCGGGATAGAGTCGGGTTTGCTGGGCAAGTACCGGAGAATCTTGGCCAACAAAAAGGATACGGCCGTCGTGCCGGTCGTTCACGGGACAAACTGCGGTGGATGTCATATGAAGCTGACGCAGGGGTCGGCCCTGGCGGCCAAGGGCGGCAAGGTGGATGCGACGTGCGAGAATTGCGGTCGTTTGATTTTTTGGCCGGCAAGCTAGCGCGGTGCGGCTAGCGGAAGATGGGATATGGCAAATAGGAGATGGGGGTTCCAGTGTTAGAGTTTGGAACTGACCGGGTTCAGGCGGCTGTGGCGGATGCCGTAAAAAAAATAGATGGCTAAACCGAGGGCCAGCCAGACGACCAAGCGTAGCCAGGTGTCGAAGGGGAGGGCGAACATCTGAGCCAGACAAACGAAGGCGCCGGCCAAGGGAACCCAGGGGAGACCGGGGCAACGGAAGGGGCGGTCGATCCCCGGGCGGGTTTTGCGCAGAACGAGAATACTGAGGCAGACGATGGTGAAGGCGAGAAGGGTGCCGATGGAGACGAGTTCTCCCAGGATGCCAATCGGCAGCAGTCCGGCCATCAGCGCGGCGAAGAGTCCAGTGAGAATGGTGGTGATATGGGGAGTGCCGAATTTGGGGTGTAACTTGGCGAACCCTTGGGGCAGGAGTCCATCCTTGGCCATGGAGAAAAAAATCCGGGGTTGCCCCATCATCATGACCAGAATGACCGAACTGAGGCCGGCGATGGCGCCCAACTGAACGAGAGGGCCAAGCCAACGGAGACTCTCTCCTGCACGGTCGATGGCAAGGGCCACAGGGGCGGGAACGGCCAATTCCTTAAAGGGAACAATTCCGGTAAGGACCAGGGAAACGAGGATGTAGAGGACCGTGCAAATGAAGAGGGAGCCGAGAATTCCCCGGGGCATATCCTTTTGTGGGTTGCGGGATTCCTGGGCGGCCGTGGAGACGGCGTCGAAGCCGATATAAGCGAAGAAGATCACCCCCGCTCCGGTGAGAATGCCGCTCCATCCGTATTCCCCGAAGCGTCCGGTATTCTCCGGGATGAAGGGGACCCAATTGTGGGTGTTGATGTACGCGGAGCCGCAAAGAATAAAGAGGACGATGACGGAGAGTTTGATGATCACGATGGCATTGTTGAAATGGGTGGATTCCCGTATGCCAATGACAAGGAGAGTCGTGACGGCCAGACAAACCAGGACGGCCGGGAGATTGAAGAGGGCTCCACTCTGGCTCCACTGGCCATGGTTGAAAACGAGGGGGGAGGAGCACAGGGCGGAAGGGATGGTGAGGCCGAAGTTGTGGAGGAATTTGACGGCATAACCCGACCAGCCGACGGCCACGGTGGCGGAGGCGAAAAGGTATTCCAGGATCAGATCCCAACCGATGATCCAGGCCAAAAACTCACCCAAGGTGGCATAAGCGTAGGTGTAGGCGCTGCCCGCGGTAGGGATCATGGCAGCGTATTCGGCATAGCACAGGCCGGCGAAGAGGCAGCCGACCCCCGAGATGGTGAAGGAGAGGACGAGGGCGGGACCCGTATGTTGGGCGGCGGTGGTGCCGGTGAGAACAAAGATTCCGGTTCCGATGATGGCTCCAATTCCGAGGAAAATCAGTTGCCAAGGCCCCAGAGCCTTGACGAAGCCCGTCTCCTGCTTGGCTTCGTGTTGGAGGTGTTCGATCTGTTTGGTCCGAAGGAGTTTTGGGAGAAGAGCCATGTGTCTGATGCAGTTTAAGGGAGGTCCAAGATCTGGGGAAGAGGAAGATTCCGATGAAGGTCTGTCTCGGAGGTTCTTTTTTGTCTAGGGTCATGGAATGCGTAAAAGTGATTTGCCGATTGAGGAAATACGGGATGCCTTAGGGAGGACCCTACGGGCTGGCAAGAGGAGGATCGTGGTGGAAGCGCCCACCGGATCGGGAAAGTCGACGCAGATCCCCCAGATGTTACTGGATGAGGGTTTTTTAGGGCCAGCGGGTCAGGTCGTCATTTTACAGCCACGCAGATTGGCGGCCCGCATGCTGGCCAAGCGGGTGGCGGAGGAGCGGGGCGCTGAGTTGGGAGGGGAGGTGGGTTACACGATCCGGCTGGATGACCTGACCTCTGCCAAGACCAGGATTCGTTTTGTGACCGAAGGAGTTTTGGTGCGGCAGATGATTTCGAGACCGAAGTTAGAGGGTGTGCAGGCGGTCATTTGTGACGAGTTCCATGAAAGACACCTTTACGGGGATCTGACCCTGGGAAGAATTCTGGATCTTCAAGAGGGAGCCCGGCCGGATCTCATTCTGGTGGTGATGTCGGCCACCTTGGAGACGGAAACGTTGGTCCAAAGGATCGGGGCGGAGGTATTGCGATCGGAGGGGAGAATGTATCCGGTGGAGATCGAATATTTGGCGAAGCGGGAGGATTTGAGCGGGTCGGGGGTGGCGGAGGTGGCGGCCCGCGAAGCCGAGAGGTTGATCCGGAAGGGGAAAGGAGATGTCCTGGTATTTTTGCCGGGAGCCTATGAGATCAACCGGGCGCGTCGGGATTTGGAATCGAGGTTAAACCAGCGAGAGGCAGTGGTCCTGCCCCTGCACGGGGAAATGGCACCGAAGGACCAAGATGCGGCTTTGCAGCGGTATGACCGCCCCAAAGTGGTGGTGGCCACCAATGTGGCGGAAACTTCCCTGACGTTGGACGGGGTGAAAGCCGTGGTGGACGGTGGATTGGCCCGGATGGCCAAGTATGACCCTCGACGTGGGCTGGAGACTTTGTTGGTGGAGAGAATCAGCCATGCCTCGGCCGCTCAAAGGGCGGGGCGGGCAGGCCGGACGGCACCCGGTGTCTGTGTGCGGCTGGAGACGGAGCTGGACTGGTCCAAGCGGCCAAAGGCGGAGGAGCCAGAGATCCGTAGATTGGACTTGGCGGAGATTTCCCTGGTGTTGGCCGCCGCGGGAGCAAAGCGGTTGAGAGATTTTCGATGGGTGGATCCCCCCGAGGAGCGATCCGTGGTGCGGGCAGAGAAGTTGCTGGCGGATTTAGGGGCCACCGAGGGCGAGGGAGGGCGACTGACCGAGATGGGAAAAAAAATGGCCGGATGGCCGGTCCATCCGCGTCTCGCACGCATGTTGATCGAGGCTGGGGCCCAGGGTTGTTTGCGGGGAGCCGCCGGCATTGCGGCCCTGCTCTCCGGCCGGCCGTTGTTGCAACGCATGGCCGGAAGAAAAGGGGAGGGGGCGGAAATTCTTTGGGAGGCCGAGGAGGAAAGTGATCTGTTTGTCTGGCTACGAGCGCTGCGCTTTGCGGAAAAAGAGAGGTTTCACCCGGGAGCGTGTGGAAGGATGGGGATTCATGGGGGGGCGGCAAGGGAGGCAGCGGCGGTGCGGGATCGTCTGGTCAGCATGTCCCAAGCGATGGGGGTCAAGGTGGAGGATTCGCCGGCCGGCGGAGAAAAGCTACGAAAGTGTGTCTTAGCGGGCTTTTCGGATCATTTGGGTCGAAGAATCGATGGGGGGACATTACGTTGTCGGTTGGTGGGAGGTA
>Ga0214923_10002482_pt1 | contig 24472 bp, 2 predicted proteins | sample LL1510_MetaG_FD_177993 | JGI IMG/M metagenome (GOLD analysis project Ga0214923, IMG submission 177993) | Freshwater microbial communities from Lake Lanier, Atlanta, Georgia, United States - LL-1510 | ecosystem: Environmental > Aquatic > Freshwater > Lake | place: USA: Georgia | collected 2015-10-15
CAGCTGACCACAAAGCTGCCATCGGCAAGTGCGGCCACCGAGGGTGATTGTTGACTATCGTTGGTGGTGCTGTTGACCTTGAACTCAGCACCCAGCGCGGTGCCACCGGCCGCCGGCAGATTGATGTCGATGTCGACAAAGCTTAACATTTCAATCGAAGTGAGCAGGTCGCTGCCCTCGTTACCGACGGCGGTGCTTAGATCTTGAACAAGCCAGGCCTTGTCAAGCGTCTGGTAGATCCGGTAGCCGCTGCGAATCGCTGCGAAAATCGCCTGGTCATTGCCTTCGCCGCCGTGCAAGCTGTCGTTACCGGCACCACCTTTTAAGCTATCGTTTCCTGCCCCGCCGTCGAGACTGTCGTTTCCTGCGCCGGCAACCAGACTATCTGCACCCGCGCCACCAAGCACCGAAAAGGATTCGCTTTGTCCCGCCAAGGTGATTCTCAGGGCAGATGTAGCCTGCGAGGCGTCGACCGATTCGAGATTGATCAGCCGGCCGTCGATCAGACCCGCTGCGTTCAGGTCGATCGAACTCGTCGCAAGCTGCAGGGTATCGATACCCGCTCCACCGTCAATCGTATCTGCACCGACAAAACCAACGATCGTGTCGTTGCCAGCTCCGCCGCTTATCGTATCGTCTGAAGTTGTCCCATTGAGGACATCGTTCCCACTTAAACCCGTGATCGTCGCCATGCTTTACTCGCAGTCCCGGCAGAATCTAGCCAGATAGCTATAAAAATTTAGGTAGACTAGAGGCGCTTTGGCCTAAATCGAACCTCAACAGTGTCTAGGGCTATCGTACGACAAGTTAAAGCGACAATCTATGATGAAACGTGATTTTTCGGGTATTTTTTGCCATTCGATTTACCCGATATCCGTCATCAAATATTCATCACCTGGCTGAATTGTTTCTCCGGAAAGGCTAACGATGATCCTCAAAGACTGGTTGGACAAAGAAGGGCTTGCGCATCTGCACAATGTGCTCGCCGCTGAGGGTGTCGACTTCGATGTTTTGTCCTCGTTAAGCGCCACGCAACTGGAGACATGGAAGATCGCTTGGGGCGATCAGCAGCGTCTGTTGCGCGCAATCGGACGTTTGGGAGAGGCGACCGCACCCAGCGATGGACAGGTCAGCCGCACAAAGGCAAGCGGGCCTGAGCGTCGCCAGATGACGGTGTTTTTCAGCGACATGGTGGGTTCAACCGCCTTGTCGACGCGGTTGGATCCAGAGGATTTTCGTGAGGCCATTGATCGTTACATTCATGCGGTCAATGATGCGGTGGCACCCTACGAGGGCTACATCGCAAAATACATGGGCGACGGTATCCTGGTCTATTTTGGTTACCCCCATGCCCATGAAGATGATCCTCAACGGGCTATTTACTCTGCGCTTCGAGCGATTAAGGCAGTCTCGAGACTTAGGATTCACACGGGAGAGGCCCTGCAAACTCGAATCGGTATTGCCACAGGCGTTGTGGTTATCGACGAGACGGGAGCAGGAACCGCAGCGGCAGAGACAGCGGCAACAGGCCAGACCATGAATCTTGCGGCCCGCCTTCAGGCTTGCGCGGCACCTGAGGAAGTCGTCATCGCCGATGAAACCCGCAGACTTGTGGGAAACACCTTCGAGGTTGAAGCGATCGAAGGACTTGAGCTCAAGGGCTTCAGCGAAAAAATCACGGCTTGGCGTGTGATGGGTCAACAACAGAACTCAACAAGTGCCCGCGCCTCCCAGCAGTCATTACCCATACGAAAAACGATGCAGGGGAGAGAACATGAGTTGGGTCTGCTTTGGGAACGCTGGCAGCTCGTTTCGGAACAGCTCTCGCAAACTGTTTTGCTGAGTGGCGAACCAGGGATCGGTAAAACCACGCTCACCAAGGCTCTGGTCGAGCGGATTCGAGCCGAGGGAGGCTTGCGCCTGCATTTGAAAGCCTCCCCTTATTTCAGCAACACCGTGCTCCACCCAGTTACCGAAGGTTTGCTAATTGAAGCGGGGGTATTGCACGAGGAAAACGCGTCGATCAAGAAAGAGAAACTCATTGAATTTTTCAATCGTTCTCACACGCCTCAAGCTGCGCAGTCTTGGCTGCTCAAGCTATTCGGTTTGCTGTCTGACCCCAACCTTGACGGTTTGCCGGCCAGTGAACAACGTCGACTTACTTTTGAAGCCATCCGCGAGGTTTTTTCTTGCCTGGCGCGGGACGCAGCCCTCCAGGTACTCCTCGAAGATGCTCAGTGGCTTGATCCAACCACCAATGCCCTGCTTGAGTCCATCGCCACGTGTCCCATCGCTTCGCCGATTCTATTTTTGGTAACCTCACGGGTTGAGTATCGTCCGGCTTGGAGTCAGGATCCGCAATGCCTTTACATTAGGCTTGAAAAGCTTGGCGATGTTGTCGCTCAAAGCATCATCACGCGTATTACCGACGGCCGGGAGTTCCCTCCCGCCTTAACGCAAGACATCATCCGACGTACCAATGGCAACCCCTTGTTCATTGAAGAACTCACTCGGAGCATTGTCGAGTCTGGCCTGTTGATCGAAACGGCGCAGGGCTTTGAGCTCATGGGCGATTTGTCGAGCCTGTCGGTTCCGGCAACCCTTCAAGATTCCTTGATGGCCCGCCTTGATCGAATGGGGCCCTATAAGGAGATCGCTCAGGTCGGCTCGGTAATTGGCCATGAATTCTCCCATCAACTCTTGCGTTATGTGTTGAGCACACGGCCTGCACATGTCCTCAAACTGGCGGTTACAGAGCTTTTACAAGCAGAACTGTGGGTTGAACGCGAGGTTGGTGGCTTACCCGGCTACGGTTTCCGCCACGCCCTGATACAAGAAACAGCCTACCAAAGCATGCTCAAAGGCCAGAGGGCGCTTCGTCACTGGCAAGTCGCAAAAGCCATCGAAGTACTCGATAAGGCGGCCGCTCAAGATACGCCTGAGCTACTGGCCTTGCATCATCAAGAGGGCGGTCTGTATCCGGAGTCCATCCGTTACTGGACTTCCGCCGGGTCCAATGCGGCCTTGCGAAGCGCTCACATTGAATCCACAAAAAGCTTTCGTCAAAGTCTGTCGCTACTCGGCTATCTGGATGAAGACGATGAGCGAATCCGGACTGAATTCGAGATACAAATGCGACTTGGTGGCGTTCTGATGGATGCGGAGGGCTTCAAATCAGATGACGCCCAGTCGGCTCTGCATCGGTCGGTACAACTTGCCAGCCAACTTGAAGACCCAAATTACTATATCGACGCGTGCGCGAATGTCTCAGGCACGCTTCAGGCCAAAGGTGCCTTTTCAGAAGTAGTTCGCCTCCTGGAAAACGTGTCCGACGAAAAACTCAAGCGCTGCACACCAAGCTTTCAGGCCAAGTATTTTGCCTGCCTCGGGATATCAAAAATGTTTCTCGGCATGTTTGATCAATCATGGTCGGAGTTCGAGGCCGCTCTCGAATGGTCCAGACAAGCCGAACAGGCGCAGCGAGAGGGCAAGGCCATGGCACCACCCTGGAGTATCCCGATTCGGGCCTACGGATCGAAGGTGCTGGCATACCGCGGGCAGCTTGACCAGGCACAAAAACTCGTCGAAGAGGCCTACGAAATCTCGTTAAATTCAGTGCATGTCATCGAGAAGCTGTCGGGAATGCAACTTAAAACCTGGATGCTTTTACTCTCGGGCGAATTTGATTGTGCGCAGGCTATGGCGCAAGTATTGCTCCAACAGTCAGAACGTCTGGGGATCAAGGTCCGACTTGCCGGTGTCCTTTCTTATCTCGGCGAAATGGCTTTGATGCGGGGCGACTTATCCCGCGGCTGCGAGACGCTTGAGGAAGCCTACTCATTGCTTGAGACCTTTTCGGGTACCATGACGCTACCGGAGTTTGCAACCCGTGCTGCCGACGCCATGTTGAGGGTTGGATTGACTCAGGAAGCGCAATCTATGCTCAAGCGTATTGACGGCATCGCACTCGAGGCCGGTCGCGCGTTTGTCGAAGCCGAATACCTGCGCTTGATGGGCCAAATCGCTCAGGCGCAACAAAATCCAACGCTCGCGCTGCGCCTCTATCAAGATGCCCATCGCCTAGCTCAAGACCAACACGCTGGCCTCTTCTCACTTCGTGCTACGAGCCAGTGGCTTGCTCTCGAAACCCAGCTTGGTCAATCTCCCTTGGCCAGCGAGCCACTTCGACATGCGCTAGATAATATCGACTGCGCACATTCTTTCCCAGACTTGGTGACTGCACGTAAACAGCTTTACCTGCTGCGCCATTAAGCCATGGCTATCTTTTTTATCAGGTTCCTCCGTCGATACGCTGGATGGAATAATTCAATCCAACAAGATTGACAGCATTTAAATCAAGACTAGCCGCCCAAGCCAGCAAATCGCCGTTTGTTTCGTAAGTCTTGCCCGAACCGACCGATTGGTCCACGAAGGCCGAAGCAGTCGTATTACCAAGCGGTTGGCCCGTTAAGCGCTGATAGAGATATGACGCCAAGACCGCAGGTTCAACCCCTGGAGCCCACGCATCAAGCATCGACTGGCCAAGTTTGGCCATTGACGATGCGGCGTCAGACTTCTCAATCCATTGCCCAAACTCGGCTGAGGTGGGTAATCGGCCAAACGCAAGTCCAAAGATCGCACCGATTTGCCAGACTTTCCCGCCAGCAGCGCCCGCAGAAGGTGGTTGCGTATCAAAGGCGTAAAGTCCATCCAAGAGCTTCAAACGCTCCACGCTCGTGACGTCCAAAACCCCGATGGAGCTTGCTAAACGCCTAAGTCCGCTCGAATCGACTACTGAGCCTTTCGCATGTGCTATGACATCCTCGGTCTTCACATCCAAGGCGATCGTATCGATGCCTTCACCGCCGTCGATGGTGTCATTACCCCCCCCGCTCACGATCATATCGTTGCCCATACCGCCATTTAAGCGATCGGCTGCCGGCGTACCGAGCGTCTTGGGGTCGATCTGAATCTTAAAACTTGTGCTCGCCGCAAGCGCGCCATCGCTGGCCGATACCTCAATAAGAATCGTACCAACCTGGGATGCATTTGGCTGACCGCTCAGAACATTCGCTCTGGCATCAAACGCAAGCCATGCCGGTAAGCTCCCATTTTTTGCTCCGCTAACACGAAGCGCCACGGATGAGGAGTCGGGATCAAAAAACGTTTCTGTTGGGATCGTCACGCTACCACGCTCGCCCACAAACCAGATTCGATCAGCAATCGGCTTCATCAGTTGGGGCGGATCATTTACAGCAATCACATCGATCGTAAAAATATACCGATTTGAACCGCCCTTGCCATCGCTCACAGAAAACTCAAACTGATCGAAACCAGCGTAATTAGGCTTGGGCGAGTAGCGAAAGTCTCCATCCGACTTCAGCTCGATATCGCCATGACTTACCGACGAGGTCAAGCTGTAGACGGGTATATCCCCGTCAGCATCAAAGGCCTGCGGTAAGCGACCGGATAGGACGCTGTCTTCGCTGATTGAGGCCGATCCTTGCGACGCCGTCGGAGCTCGGTTATTGGCGCCCACATTGAGCGTTATTGGGGTTCCTGCGCTCGCGATGCCGTCGCTCGCAACGATGCTCAGTTTCACCGTACCAAGGTCGGCGCTTGAAGGCTGACCGCTCAAGGTTCTCGAAATCGGGTCAAAACGCAACCAACTCGGAAGTGCTTTACCATCAGGCCCAACGACAAGGTAGCTTAACGTCGACGAGTCGATATCGATGAACGTATCGCTCGGTAGTATCAGGCTGAATGCTTGCCCGGCAAGCAACTGCTGATCAGCTGGCGACTTAAATACTCTAGGTGCATCGTTTACAGTTTTGATATCGATCGATACGGTATAACGATTCGATCCCCCTCGATTGTCGGCAACGATGTATTCGAATTGGTCCGGACCCCAATAATCTGGCGCGGGCGTGTAGCGATAGCGACCATCGGTCTTGATTTCAAGCGTACCGTTACGGGGAGAGACAGCTACGCTGTAGAGCACTGGATCACCATCGGGGTCTGTCGACTGAGGCAAGAACCCAGACTGATCCTCATCTTCATTGATCGCAAGCTTGAGATCTGCCGCAACCGGTGGTTTGTTTTGAATTGCAACATTACCCGTCTGGACATCAACAACGCTTGGTGTTTCCAAAACTATTGAGCTTCCGCCAGCATTCGTATACCGTGCATCAAGCACCGTGAGTGCGTTCGTGGTCGCAGAGTTCTTCAGGTCAAAGACGAGCTTTGCAAGCGTCGCATCGCGAGACGTTCCAAGTGGCGATTGCATCGAAAAATCTAAAGCCGCCAAGACCACAAGCCCAGCTAAAGGCTCGTTGGCAAGCACGACCCAACCTGTAGTGGTTGTCAGCGTTCCGCCAGCCTGCTGCGTGTAGGCGAGCGCAGATTGATCGTACTGAATGCGAAGATCAAGTCCGTAGGCGCTGAGGCCAGCTTTTATGACGATATCAACATACAGCTTGTTATCTTTTTTGCTCGTTTCCAATACGACCAAGGCAGCCATGATTCAATCCGCGGTGTGAAAGCTTAATCAGGGTTATGGGCCAACGGGTTGGGACCAAGACCCGTCCACGTCGCCTCGCAAAATACCGACAAGCGACAAGTTCAGTAAATCCGTTGACGCATCCACGATATCAAGACCCTTCCATGAGTAAATCGTACCTGACACGGTTTTACCCGCTTCCGACTGCGCCATCCAAATCCACTCTGCCGCGGGCGCGGTGCTTAAGCCCACCGCCATCTTGAGTACATTGAGTGCATCGGCACTATTGACCGAGCCACTGCGATCCACATCAGCGGCTGCAAACTGCGCAGCTGAAACTGGCGCAGACCCGCCGTTAGGCGATAGGCCCACGGCTATTTTCAGGGCCGCAAGCGCATCGGCGGAACTAATTGCATTACCGCGATCAGCGGTCGTACGCGAAGCCATCAAACTGTATCGATCAAAAACCAAATCCTCCGCAGACCAATCAACGCTGAAGGTCGAGACACCTCGTGCGATACTGCTTTGAGCCGATTGCGCGGTTTCGTTGCCGACGTGGCCACCACGCAATTCAAAATCAACCTTGCCGCTTCCAGTACCAGGAACTGTCAAGTTGACGGTTCCTAACCGAACGCTGCCGGCATTTGCTCCAAACAAACTGACCGAAGCAACCTGTAGAACACCCTGATCGCTGTTGATCGACGTTATCCAATTTGCAAATCCGCCATCAAGGGTAAAACTTGGCGACCAAGACGGCGCGGTAGCGATCTGAAAGTCAAAATTCGAGAAATTCTGAGCACTCTGGGTCCAAAGCTCCATGGAGATCACTGCCTTACCGTTTGCATCAAGTGAAGTCTTTGCAGCCTTGAACTGAAGGGCGGCGCTTGCATCGTTCAAAGATTTAGCGGAACCAACAGTGGTAATCGCAACGTCCTTGAGCTTCGTTCCACTTCGCCACCACATCACAGGTAGCGTTAATTTTGAGCCCTCGTCGTTACGAATCAACCCAGCTGCTTCAAGGCCAGATGGTGGAAGATTCAGTTCATCCGAACCTGCTTGCGCAGCTATTGAGAGCACAAAAGTTTCGCTTGGTTCCTTGACTTGGTCACCTGCAACCAGAATATCGACCGTCTTTTGTAACTGCCCCGGTGAAATGCTCAAGGTCCCTTGCGGAAAAACAGCACCCACAAAATCATCGGGGCTTGCGCCAGACCCCGACCCCGGCTTCACCTGCCACTGAATCGTTTGTTGCGTGAGCGTGCTCTGGTCAAGTGTCACGGTGTATCGAAAGGTCGTACTGGTTCCAGCCTGGCCTTCGGCCTGCGACAAACTTGAGGGCGTTATCGACACATTGGCGCGATCATCATTGAAAATCGTGAAAACAGGCGTTACGGCTGGTAGGCTCAGCTCCGCGCCCGTGGTGCTCAACACAACCTGAAACTGTTCATCAGGCTCCAGATTGGTATCACCGGCAATGGCGATGGCAATGGATTTGGTCATTTCACCCGGCGCGAATGTGAGCGTCCCCGACGGCATGACGCCGCCGGTTGTGGAGGAAAAGTCTGATGCAGTCGCTTGCGCCACGCCTGAACCGGCAAGCGTCCAATTGAGCGTTTGCGAATCGAGCATTGGCTTATCCAAGGTCACGACTACGCTCAATGCCGACCCAGCGCTTGGACCGCCCTCCGCCACTCCGACTACTGTTGCGCTGACTGAAACGCTTGATCGCGAAGCGATCTCTAAGCCTGGATTGACATTAACTGCAAAGTTGGAATCTTGAGAGTTGACCGTGCGTGTGAGCGCAGCCTGGTCCATTGACAATTTGACCGAAGCAGGGCTCGTTGCCAGTCGGTCGAAGACCAATTTACCCAGGAGAACATCAACGCTATTGCTACCAATCGGACTGAAGTTACCACTGAAGGCACCGAAGCGAACCCGCCCCTGAGAGAGGTCTTGACCGTTTGTGAGAAGTGTCCAAGCGCTCGGGTAATCTTTAATGTCTACAAACGTTAGCCCTGCGGAATCAAAAAGAATATTCGAGTCAATTCCCTTTATACCGGTCTGACCAGCCTTCAAAAACACCGACACCACCAGTTGCGAGCCAACCTGGTTGGCAAGCATTCTCAAGGGCGCATCGGCGGCCGAGGCGGGATCAACGATCGCGCCTGAAAATTGCAGGCGCTCAATGCCTTCAAGACGATCGGTCTGCGCAACGGACGGAGCATTATTTGACCAGCTTAGGCCTTTCACGCTCAAAAAAGCCCCGTCATTAAACGAAGTCACCACGTAGTTTGCCTGGGCACCGTTCAAAAGCGTGCCGGGATAAATCGCTAGGTCATTGCCTGCTCCGCCCAATAAGGTGTCATCCCCCGCACCGCCATCGAGCGTGTCGTTTCCTTCTGCGCCGTCAAGGCGATTCCCGGCTGCGTTACCACGAATGAGGTCATTCCCGATACCGGCCTCGACATGTTCGATGTCTGACAAGGTGTCGGTCCAAGCGGGCTTGTTCGCTTGTGAAACACGGTAGGTCGCGATATTCGATTCGCCAACGATTCCGGAGCCAATATCGATACGAATGGGGTCGGTCACTAGGGCGTAACTTACGGTGTCGGCGCCAACGCCACCTTCCACGATGTTGCTGTAAGCAATCTCAGCACTAAAAACGCCAGAGTCCCAGGAAAGATCGCGATAGGGGACGTTAATCCCCGGAATGATCCAGTCATTACCCTCACCGCCATCAAGCAAATCAGCGCCACCTGAACCATAAAGGGTGTCAGCACCCGCTCCGCCGCGAAGAGTGTCGACGTCCGCAAGCGGCGTCTGGCCAAAAAACGCGGGCCGCTCATCCAAGAGATCATCGCCATCGCCCCCTTGAAGGCTATCGGATCCGGCACCACCTCGAATTACGTCCCCACCACTCGAGCCTGTAATTGAGTCGGCAAGAGAGGAGCCCGAAATGTTAAATCCTTCAATGCCACTGAGTTGGTCAAGCGATCCAAACTCATCGAGTAATGAATAGGTGGAGGCTAAATTCAATGCAGACAAATCAAGCCGAACGGCACGTTCCAGTCCGTTGCTTGCGCGGAGATAGCCGAAATCAAGTTGAACAACGTCACGTCCTGCACCACCAATGATCGTGTCACTGCCACGGTTTCCGATGAAAACATCATCGCCGTCGCCGCCATCAAGCCAATCATTGCCGCCAGCACCCGCAAGACGATCGTTACCACTCCCGCCTATCAGTGTATCTGCATTGGTCGAATCAGTGGCGTCAAAGTACCCACCAGAGCCGCCAGTTAAGCGATCGTTCCCAGTACCACCCTCGAGACGATCAGCCCCATCGTTACCGACCAGATCATCGTCGCCGCTGGAACCGACGATCCAGTCATCAAGCGCCGTCGCATTGACTTGAACACGCTCGATGTTGCGAACTTGATCCGTGCCCCCAAACCCATCAGGAACGCTTTGCCAATCAGCACTGATAACGCGGCTCAAATCGAGCTTGGCAGCAATGGGTATTGCATTAGGAAATAGAGCGCTCGATCTTAGGTCAAACCACAATAAGTCGGTTCCCTCGCCCCCATCGAGCATATCGTCGCCGCTATGTCCCACCAGCGTATCATTGCCCGCACCGCCAAGCAGTGTGTCTGCGCCCTTATCACCGACCAGGCGGTCATTACCGGCACCGCCGTCCAGAAGATCTGCTCCATCATCGCGAAAGCCCGGAGCATCCCAGATATCAGAACCAAAAATATTGTCGTTTCCCTCACCGCCGTAGATCGTGTCACCCCCCCCAGCACCTCGAAGAAGATTATCGGCACCGCTGCCGGTAATTCGATCATTGAACGGGCCGGTTGCAACGCCCTCTATGTTGGACAAGATTGCCTGACCCTGTGCGCTTGAAGCGCTGCCGGCGACAAGGTCGACCACAACGGCAGATGTTGCATGACCGTACCAGACGTAGTCGATGCCCCCACCACCGTCTACCGTATCTTTACCGCCGCCCGAACTCACCAGATCGTAAAACACTTCACCACTTGCGCTCCCGAGCACCGAGTCGTTGAAATTCGACAGGCGAATTTCATTGATCCGAATCAGGGTGTCTTGTGTACCGTAACCATCGTTACTGACCCTGCCTGTGTTGAGGTCGGCTACGATTCCTGCGGGCGCATCGGCATAGGATGCTTCATTCCAGTTAAATAGGATCTCTAGGCCACCGTCTATGGTGTCGTTTCCGGGTCCCCCAGCAATACGATCCCGACCAGCGCCGCCATCAAGACTGTCATCGCCAAAGCCTCCGTAGAGATTGTCATCACCAGCAAGACCGCTGATGAAATCATTGCCAGCAAGCCCATCGATCGTGTCATTGCCCGGTGTGCCGTTAAGCGTGTCATTGCCAGCGGTTCCCGTGACCGTGATGGCTTGCGTGTTGAGGCGAAAACTTACTGCGTTGAACCAGGTATTTGAAGGACTGTACTTCAGCTGATCAACAACATAGTTGCCGCCAAGCAAGTCAATCGTGGCCGTTTTACCGGCACTTGCCGTCGCAATCACGCGTGTGGAGTTCGTGCTTGCGTTGTAGCTCAGGCTTAGCTGCGAAGGGCTCGTGATGGGACCAAACTCGTTCGCATTAAAGACCAAATCATCATCACCACCCAACCCTGTAATCGATACGGTGGTCGATTTCCAGCCTGTGAAATGAATCTGATCCTTGCCGCCGCCCCCAAGATTCATCGAAACCGTTCTTGCCCAGATCTCAAACTGTTCATCGTTTGATGAGGCAGTGACCATGTAGTCGCCATTCCAGAACCGCCAACGATTAACACCGGTGTAATCGATACTGGATGTGGCACTCAGCGGTATCAGACCTGTGTTGCCCGTGAGATTGACGGTCAGGGCTGAGTCAAAGAAAAAATCGATGGTGGACATCGCAGCGCCGCCGATCACCGTATCGTGGCCTGAGTGTGGCGAAGTGTTCCAAATAAATGAGGTCTGAGCATTTCCTGCAAAGCTCACATAGTCTGCAGTCGGTCCGCTCCAGAATGTGAGATCGGGGGGCGTTCCCGCACCGAGGACTTTGACGGTGTCGATGCCACCATAGGGATCCCTGAGCGTGTAGGGGCTAAGCGTCAGGTTCTCCTTCGTCAAACTCGCGTTGCTGAAGTTGCCAATCAATCCCTGCGCTGTGCTTGGTGCATTTTGCCAAGTGAGTTGCGCCTGACTCCAGCCACTGACCATCCGGAAATCGAAACTGTCATTGCCTTGTGTCAGCGTTGAAAGCCAATAACCATTGGGCGCGATTTCATACTCTGAATTGGAAGCAAAATGAAGCACCTCGCCATTTGAAATCACGGTATCGGCGCCATCCCGGCCGATTACGCTATCCGACACCGTGTAGCGAGCATTCGCAAAATCGGCGGTAATCGTGTAGTCGGTGATTGGACCCGTGAAGAACAGCCGATCAATTCCCGCACCGCCTTCAAGGGTGTCGGCTCCACCCCCTCCTATTAAGGTGTCATCACCCGTTTCGCCCACAAGGATGTTTGCAACGATTGAACCGGTGATGGAGTCATTGCCTTGACCTCCTCTTACGTTTTCGATGTTTAAGAGGGTGTCGATCCCAATCGATCCCACATAAGGTCTATGGCCGTCATCGCTTGCGATGCCTTGGGCAAGGTTGACAACGACTGCTTCGAGGGCCTGGTTGTATTCAACCCAATCGAAACCTGGACCACCATCCAACGTGTCGCTACCAGCGCGTCCGTCTAACCAGTCATCACCCGCGCCGCCAATCAGGGTATCGTTGAAGTCGCTGCCTTCTACGCCTTCGATATTGCGCAGCAAATCAATGTGACCCCAGCCATCACGCGCTGAGCCAGTCCAACCAGAGGGTAGCGAGGAGCTACCACTTGTGCCAACCCAACCTTCAAGCTTGACGTACACGCCAGCGGGATCGTCATAAAAGACGACCTCATCGTAGCCACCCCGTCCGTCGATCGAATCGGCACCTTTATTGCCGCCAAAACTCTCCCGCGTTGCTGCGTTACTACCGATCAATTGATCGTCGAGCGCCGATCCAAGGATTTCTTCAATTCCCAGCAAGGTATCGAAAAAACCCCAACCATCGCTAACCTGATTCGCCGTAAGATTTAGATCAACGACAATGCCAGAAGGGGAATTCGAATAACTTGCGGAGTCCCAGCCATCCCGCCCGTCGATGGTGTCATTGCCGGGTCCGCCGCGAAAGCTTTCCAAGGGTGTGAGCCCAGTGGACGTTCTGCCCTTACCGCCACCGAGAAGCAAATCATCAAAGGCGGTCCCCACAAGCGAGTAAACACCGCTAAAACTGTCACGACCAAGGGTCTTATAGCCGTCGGTAACCTTATCGGCATCCATGCGTGCATCGGCATAACCAGCCCTGAGATCAGCGACGACCGATACCATCGCCATTTCGAAACTGAGTCGTGTGGCACCGTTACCAAAAATCGTGTCATTTCCACCCTGGGGTTCTATTTCATTAAAGCCAGAGACGTAGCTTCCGAGGTTCTTACTGACGCTACTCCCTCCCCCCTGAAAGCCGCGAGCATCAATAAGGTCATCAAACATCGTAGCCCTGATGCCTTCGATACCTCGAAGCGTGTCATTGCCTTGATCAATTGAGCTAACGGTACCAGCCGATAAATTCACCGTTATAGAATATTGGCCTGTACGATAATCGGCACGGTCATAGCCGGAACCCCCGTCTAGATAGTCATTACCACCTTCGCCACGAAAGGATTCAAAGTTGTCATTATCGGCCACGCCCCCAATCAGTACATCATCGAAACGTGTGCCGGTTATCGAACGCACCCCTTCGAAAATCAGCAGTCCGTTGCGAGCATTTCCACTCGAAAGGTTGGAAAGATTTGCCGAACCCTGCTTGAGGTCGATGTACAGACCCAGCCCGTCGTCGGTTCTATTAACCGCTCCAAAATGGATGGATGTTTGACCGTTGCCAATGACCGTGTCTGAGCCACCTCGACCAAGCAACAGGACATGGTAGCTGCGCCCGCTCGCCGAATCCAGCAGGTAACCGAAATGGTTGATGGTTGCGGCAGAAAGATCAAAGGTATCGTCATTAGGACTATCACCAATAATGCCCACGTTGATCAGCGTGTCAATCCCTGCATCTTGACCATCCGCTGCCCCGTAGGCCACGGTCGCGGTATTGCTTGTTGTGTAGGTCAGCTTGATTGGCGTTTTCGACCAGAGGTAATTGACCATTGGACCGTCCGCCCAAGGCCTCTGATAACCGTATGCTGCGGCATCGACCGTGTCATTGCCTCCACCGAGAGACAGCCACAAACTTGCTGTTCCGTTTTGAGTCGGTAGTGCACCCATGATCGTATCGGATTTGTTCGTTGCACCACGAACCTCTTCAATCCCGATCAGCCTATCTTCGCCTGTCTCACCCACAACGGTGACGGCGCCCGCCGAAGTATTGTCGAGCAGAGCGAGATCGAGCCGAATACCGTTGGTGGTATCGTAATAAGCTATATCGTAGTCACCCGATGTTGATAGCCAGGGCTTGCGCCGCTGCTCGCCACCATCGATCAAGTCTGATCCAGCATCACCCCAAAAACGGTCATTGCCTGCGCCTCCGCGCAATGTGTCGTCTCCGGCACCACCGCGAAGCGAGTCGTCGCCGCTTGTGCCCGAGAGCGAATCTCCTTTTTCAATTGAGGCAGTTCCAAATAGCTGATCGCTTCCCGAATAGTCGGTTGACGGGCTGGCCAATCCGACAAGCGCTGAGAAATCGCCATCTGGATCGTTATTATCACTATACCAAACATCATTGACTGAGAACTCAAGAGCAACCGCGCCCTGTGGTACTTGAACCTGGGTGATACCGAAATTGGAGATCCAGAAGTCAGCACCGATATTGGTTGACTTGCCGCTTGATTGAATATTGCTCGTGTAACCTAGCCAAACAGGCGGCGATACCGAAGCGCCCGAGGCGTTGATAAATCGGGCAAGCAAACCGGTGCCCGTATCTGTAAAAACTACACCGTTGTATTGTCCAATACCATACTGGAAATCGCCCGTCTGTTTGAGCGTAAGGGTGCTGCCGGCATTCGCGTTGATGAGACTCAGATCAAAACGGGTTGGCGGGTCTACCGGATCGTTTGAATCGGCAAGATAAGTGCCCTTGGGATTGACCGATACCGAGCGCTGATTCGAACCGAGTATGACCGCCTGATCGGCGAAGCGCAGCATCTCGATACCACTTAGCCGGTCTGAACCTTCGTTGTCGCTGCTGGAACGGTTGTCCGTAACCGTCACACTTCCGTCGGCATTGGTTGTGACACTATAGTTAGCGTAATTACCGCCGTAGATCGCGACATCGTTGCCGCCACCGCCATCAAGCGTGTCATTTCCCTTGCCACCCCGGAGCGTGTCGTCGCCCGCCTCGCCGTAGAGAACGTTAGCAAGCGATGACCCTGTTATCTGATCGGCAGCAGACCCGCCTTGGACGTTTTCAATGTTACGTAAGACATCCGAACCTGATTTCTCGCGAAGCGATTCCGCAAGATGCGCCATTGTTTGAACCAACCGCTGACCGTCAGAGGAAACCAGACCTGTCTCAAGACTGACAACGACAGGTTCGGTCGCCGCGTTGTACTCTGCCCAATCATTACCCGGGCCACCATCCAGCGTATCGTTACCAGCACCGCCGTCAAGTCGATTGTCTGCTGCATCGCCCGTAAGTACGTCATCAAAGTTTGATCCTTCAATGCCTTCAAAGCCTGACAAGAAATCAATGTCCCCCCACCCATCGATCGCCGAACCCGAATAACCGGTTGCAAGATTACCCGTCCACGTACCGGCCCGACCGCTCAAACTAACAACAACACCAGCGGGATCGTCTTGATAAGAAACTACGTCCGAGTTGCCACCTCCCGCGTTCATTGAGTCATCACCCTTCATACCCACAAAGAGTTCGAACGACGGTCCGTCGCTACCGCGAATGAGATCACTCGAGTGGCTACCCTGGATCAGTTGAATACTGATTAGCTCGTCTTTAAATCCCCAACCGTCGTTACTGACCTTCCCTACACTTTTGCTCAGATCAACCACAATCCCTGATGGCGCATCGACGAATGAAACCAAGTCAGCTCCACCGCGCCCATCCACTGTATCTGCGCCAGGCCCCGGCTTGAATACCTCAAGACCCGGAAATAACTGGCTCGGCAACCCAGCCCCACCACCTAGCAAGTGGTCGTCGTGACCAGAGCCCTCAATGAAGTACACACCCGAGAAGATGTCACGTCCCTGCGTCTTATAAGCCTCAGTATTCTTATCCGCCTGCACTCGGGCATCAGCGATACCCTCCCGCATGTCAACCAACACCCCAACCATCGACCGGTAATAGCTGAGTTTGGTGTAACCGTTGCCGTGAATGGTGTCATTACCTCCCTCGGGGCTAAAGTAGTTGATCCCCGACAGAAAGCTCGCGGTGTTGGCTTTCGCGGCATCCGGCTGGCCGCTGAACCCTCGGGCGTCGAACACGTCGTCAAAGCCTGAGCCACGCACACCTTCGACACTACGCAGCAGATCCACACTCGATGCATCAATAGCGCTCGCTGTGCCTTGTGCAAGTTGAATGTTTACTGCTACTTTGCTTGCGGAGAAGCCAACGATGTCCCAGCCACTGCCGCCTTGAATCGTGTCACTTCCTCCGCGGCCATCAAAATATTCATAGCTCGAGCTACTCGTTCCGCCCGTCAGAACATCGTTAAACTCAGTACCAATAACAGAATTAATATTGCTGAAACTGATCGTTCCGAGAGACTTACCGAGATACTTCAATGACGAGGCGTTAACCGATCCGGTTTGCAAATCAATCGTCAGACCCTGGCCTGATGCTCCTCCCTCATCGACATCCCCGAATGCAAGTCCGGTGTAGCCGTTGCCTCTCACCGTGTCGTTACCACCGCGTGTGACGTTCACCCAGAAGTAACTTTTGCCCTCGCCTGGTTCAGTTGCAAAGCCCAAGTGATTTGTGGTCGCGGCGCTCAGATCAAACAGGTCATCCTGAGGCGAGCCGTTCAGATAGCCCACCTGCTTCAAGGTATCGATGCCCGCCTGCTGAGAACCCGATGCACCGTAGCTTACCGTCGCAACACTGCCCGCGAAGGTCACCGAAATCGGGGTCTTCGACCAGGTGTAGCTCACCATTGGGCCACCGGCCCAGCGTTGCTGATATCCGTAAGCCTCACCCATCACTTCGTCACTGCCACCAGAAAGCGATAGCCAGATCTCGGTGCCACCCGCGTAGTCGCTCGCTGATGCGCTCGACCGACCGCTTATGACATCCTTGCCCCCTGTACCCCAAATTTCTGCGATCCCCTGATAGGTGCCACTGCCCGGCCCATAAGTTGTTGTGAGGGTATAGCTGCGCGTTGACAGATTGATGGTGCTTGAGGTCGCCTGGGACAGTGACAAGATGTCACGGTCGAGCAAACCCGTTTTTACAAATGGCAGCCTCGGTGAGCCATCGCTCGCAGAGTCGCCACCAAACACGGTATCAACACCGGCATCAACATAGATTGTGTCGCGGCCTGGCCCGCCGATCAGCAGATCGTTATGCGTTGCACCTACGACTGTAACGTCAGCTAAAGACCCACTGGAACTGGCCCCATAAATGAGATCATTGCCTGCGCCGCCCATTATTGTGTCCGAGCCTGCGCTGCCGGCAAGCCGATCTGGGCCCGATGATCCACGAAGCGAGTCTGCCCCAGAACTTCCAGTGACCGCCTCAATATTGATTAATCGATCATTGCCTTCACCACCCGTCGCCGTACCTTCGGCAAGATTGACAATCACCGCAGTTGTTTGCGGATGGCCATAAAAAACCTCGTCGTATCCTGCGCCCCCATCAATCGTGTCATCGCCGCCCAAACCTGAAAAACTTTCGCTCGCGGCGCTACCGAGCAGGCTATCGTTAAAGGCTCCGCCCCTCACCCGTTCGATGTTTAAGAGAACGTCTCTGCCTCCGTAGCCGTCACTGGAAACCGTCCCGGTGCGCAAATCGATAACAACAGGCCCCGGAGCGTCATCATAAAATGCTCGATCGAAGCCAGCGCCGCCATCAATGGTATCGTTACCTGCCTCGCCATACAGATAATCATCGCCGCTATCGCCAAAGAGTTGATCATCGCCGGAACCAGCATAAATCCAATCACTGCCCCCGAGACCGCGGATTATTTCGGCTGCAGTTGATCCGTTAAGCCTATCGTCGGACTCTGTTCCGAGTATTTGCGCCGATAGCTCAACCGGGGTTGTTGCAGTGACTGTTTTTGCGGGATACCCCGCAACCTCTGCGCCAACATACTGCCAGGCACCGCCGCCATCACTGAAGGTCCACTGAATCGAGAAACTTTCACCTGAGGCACCGCTTGCGTTAGCGTAAAGGATCGACTGCAAAGCCTTGTCGAACTTGAGATCGTCGGCATATTGATTGAATTCAATGCGTAGTATGCCCGCGCCAGTGCTCTGCTTTGTGCCAACGGCTACGCCATCGACGACCAAGTCTGCGGAGTTGCCGGATGTTTTTGGAAAATCAAACAGGTCAGCGCTATTGGCACCACCAACGCGCTCAAGCGTGATAGTGGCACCTGCATAATGACCACGGGGGATCATGTCCAGATCAACGAATCTAATCGAAGGATCGAGAACGACGTATTTGTTTCCCGTGGGCACTATTGCCTTGGGATTCAGGCTGGTATCCGGCTGGCCGTTAGCCAGTACGCGGCTTATCAGCAAATCAAGGCCAGAGGCGCTCGTTTGCGCATCGCCGATCAACCCTGTCCGGACGATACCAGCACTTGAAACTGATTGCGATTGACCGAAGACCGGTACCCCCGGCCAAGTCAGTTGACTGATTCCGTTGATGCCGAAGCCGGGATCGACCGCACCGCTGAGCGTGTAGGCCTTGGTGACTAAACCAGCGTTTGAGGACAAGCTGACGACGATCTTGTTGTTCAGCACATCCACGCCGGCAGCAGTGATGGATGCGTATTCAATATCCGTGATTTGCAACTTGCCGCCGGCCGCAAAGCTCGGGTCAAGTCCACCCGAGGATGTGAGCATGTAAACTTCTGGAAACTTGACGCCATTGCTTGGCGTTGATGCAATCAACATTCGACCGTCGCTGAGCACTTTCATCGCCCAGGGAAATCCCCCTGTCACCAGCGTCACGACCCCCGCATTGCCGAAAGTTGGATCTTTTGTACCGTTATTCGCCATGAGGCGAATCAGATTGACCTCGCCTGGATCACCCCCGGCACTCACGATGATGCGCTCGTTGGGGGTATCCGGATTTTGGACACCAATCATGCGCACGAAGTCGGCCGCATCCACATTCAAGAGCACTTGCCCATTACTACCAAAACTCGTGCTGAGCGATCCATTGGCGTTGATGCGGTAGATCGCCGCATCGCTGTCGCTAGGCGCATTGCTGAGCCCGCCTGCGCGAGCAGAAGTCAGTATGCTGCCGTCCCCCAAAACGAGAATGTCTCTAAATGACTGAAAGCCCAAGCCTGAGGGAAGTGGTAATTCCAGGCTGCCATCGCCCGCAAAACTCGGGTCAAGAGCGCCATGGGCAAGCAGGCGATCAATGACCGCGGTCGGTTTACCGTCGACGATGGCCGAATAGCCTCGCAATATCTTGCCGTCCGCCTGCATCGCGAGTCGCGAATTGCCCGCATCGCCGGTAGCAGTTGGTACCTTCGCATAGCCTTTTTCGCCGAAGCTCGCGTCCAGGGAACCATCGGGCTTCAGGCGGATGACTGTGGACTCATCGCTTACCCCTGCGATTGTTTGCGAAAAGATTCGTTGATTGATCGCCACATAAATGCCGCCACTTGCGTCTTGAAGTGGCGTTGAAAACCATACCGCTCGATTCTTGTTCTGTGTCTCGACCACCACACTGCCTTGTTCACCGGATATCACCACCGGTGGCTGATTGCCTACCGAAACCACAGGCTGGGAGGGTTGGCTGTACACAACCTCGTTGCGTCCGGCTGAATCCTGGTAGCTGTACTTTGCGCGGATGGGACGACCGACATCCGCATCACCCAGCAAGTAGGGCCTACTAGGATCAAGCTTCGATGAGCTTTGAACGGGATCAAACGACCCTTTCAGATTTTCCCATGCGCTGGTCGTAGCGTTGTACGATTGCCAGACAAGGCTCCGGCTCGTGCTGTTGACTCCGTCGGGGTCTGACCCCACCTCCACCCTTAGCCAGGTACCTTCGGTAGGCGTGGCGGTGTCAGAACTAATCCAGACGCTAGCGTCGCTTCGAAATTGGCTCGCCATGTCCACGAAAAAGTCTGCATTGGGATCGCTGTTGTCCCCAACAAACCAGTCATTGGACATCACCGCCAAATGGGTTGCACCTTCGGGCACCTGGACCACCACGGCCGATGCTCCCAGCGCAAAATCCTCGACAATATCGGTTGACGCTCCGGTCGATGCGTTGCTTGGCGAGACCACCCTGGAAACCACCGGCACATCGAGCTTTTCACCCGAAGCGTTCAAAAATATCGCGAGTGCGGAATTGCTGGTATCTGTGCGCTCGTTATTGGTTTGGTAAGCACCCCGAAGCGACAAGCTAAGGTACTGCCCAGCCGTTACGCCGAGTTCGCTCAAGGCCTTCGTTGTCGCCGCCTGCTGCGTTCCGCCACTTCCATCGTTGGGCAAAAATGTACCCTTGGGATTGATTTGAAGTGATTGGGTGGGGGCACTTAAAACGCGAGTGGTTGGGTTGAAGCGCGCCGCGTTTTCTAAACCATTAAGATGGTAGCCAAGGTCAAGGTAGCCGAGCTCGGAGCCCGTGGGGTTCTTCTCGATGACAAGCATCGTTTTGCCTGCCTCGGTTTCTAACCAAAAATCGATCTTTGATGGATCACGGGTCGAGCCATAGCCGCGGTAAACCACGGTGCCAGCAGCCCCGAAAGCACTAAGATCGATTGAATCACCAGGCCCGAAATCGGTGATTGCATCCAATCCCGCGCTGCTACCTGGCAGTCCGTACGGGCCCGACAGATCGCTTGGTGCATACACAAAGACGTCTGCCCCGGCTCCACCGGTTAAAACATCGATGCCTGCTCCGCCCTGCAGTGTGTCGTTGCCGGCACCGCCATCAAGACGATCGTCCCCCGTACCACCGGCCAGATTGTCATGACCATAACCACCCTGTAGTTCATCAGCTCCAGCAAGACCGCTGAGCGTGTCGTTACCCTCTCCACCCTCGAGGGTGTTGCTTACATCGCTTCCTTCAATACTGTCTGAAAAGAAGCTTCCTTCGATATTTTCTATATCGATAAGGACATCAGCGCTGCCAAAGCCATCGTTCGAGGCAACGCCCGCTTTCAAGCTGACCACGATAGGGCCTGGTGCACCGTTATACTCCGCCCAGTCGTTGCCCTGAGCACCGTCGAGCGTGTCAGCCCCAGCGTCTCCATCAAGGCGATTGGCCACAGCTGATCCAATGAGGTGGTCGCCAAAAGGCGAACCCTCTACGCCCTCGATGTTCAGCAGGAGGTCAATATCGCCCCAGCTATCGAGCGAAGATCCGTGAAAACCATCTGGAAGCGCTCCCGTGGATCCCACCCAGCCTGCCAGATTCACAATCACACCCGAAACACTGTCGCTGAAACCCACTTCGTCGTAACCATCGCCCCCGTCGATGGTGTCGGCACCTTTTCGTCCTTCGAAGTTGGTCTGAGTCTGTCCAGAGACTGCATCATGGATACTGACCGAAAACTTGGTATCGCTGCCTCGAATCCAGTCGGCGTAAAAGCTTCCCTTGATGCTTTCAATGCTTGTCAGCGTGTCAACACTGCCAAATCCATCGTCAACCTGAGCTGCGGATTTGCGCAGATCGACGCGAATGCCGGCAGGCGAATCGTAGTAAGTGGCAAAATCCCATCCCGAGCCTCCGTCGATCGTGTCGTTGCCAGCACCGCCCCGGAAACCTTCTTGAGGGTATGACCCCCACCAAGCCGCACCTGGACCGCCACCAAGCAGTTGATCACCGAAGTCACTACCCTGGACGTAATACACTCCGGAGAAGCGGTCATTACCGACCGTCAGCTTGAAGGCGTCGGAATTGTTGTCTGAGGCAATTAATGCGGTCGTTCGACCCGCCTTCAGGTCAACCTTGATGGGCACCATGGCGCGGGAATAGAGCAACTGGGTGTAGCCATTGCCGATCACCTCGTCGTCACCGCCCTGACCCTCGAAGGCGTTGACCTGCCCCATCGGGCCATCACCGCCGGCGTTGACGCTGGTTGAAGAAAAGCCTCTGGCGTCGTATCGATCGGCAAAGGCGCTGCCGCGAATTTCTTCAATGCCCCTGAGCGTGTCGACACCAACCGAGGTATCAGAAGAAACGAGCGCAGAAACCGTGCCTGCAGCAAGGTTAACCGTAATCCCCGCGGTCGACCAGACATAGTCCGATCGATCCCAGCCTCTTCCACCGTCGATGGTGTCATTGCCCGGGCCGCCTCGGAAAGCCTCGAAGTCATCATTGGCAGCAAGGCCACCTTTGAGGGTGTCATCAAAGTTTGTTCCCGCAATACGGCTGATCCCACTCACCTTGACCGCATTGCCCATGGGTTTGAGTTCACCCCAAGTCCATTGCTTTAAATGGCTGAGATTGAGGGTGACAAAGCCGTCTGTACCCGCAGCGGTCAGGTCGATGTTGACGCCTTGCTTGCGATCGGCGATCAAAGTGCTTGAGTCGTTGGCGGGAATAGAAATCCAGGTGCTTCCGTTGCCTTGGATGGTGTCGTTTCCGCCTCGAAGGGTTACCCAGTTGTAAGACGTTCCATCGACCGGTCGATTGACCACACCCTCGACACCTACGCTGAAGTTTCGAAGATCTACCGTGTCGTCAAAGGGCGAAAGCTCGATATAGGTTACATACTCAAGAACGTCGGTACCAGCGGTAATGGTGGGAACACCGACACTGTTCGCCCAGTTCCCGCCTACAGCTGTGCTTGAACCGTAGGTAACGCGACCGGTGTAACCGTCCCAGACCACATTGATCGGTGTTGGCGACCACCAGTAGGACACAAAAATCCCGTTCATCCACCTTTGGTTCGTTGAAGGAATCTGACTGATCAGATCCGACCCCCCGAAACCTGAGAAGGAAAACGCATTGCCTTCGCTGACAGCACCGCGGATCACATCGGTCTTGGTGGATCCGAAAATTTCTTCCAGATTCGTGAAGCTATCCACTCCCGACTCGCCTGACACCGTGACCCTGCGCGCGCCTAGATCAACACTAATGCCTCCTGAGCTCGTTCGGTAATCAAGTCGATCAAAGTCGTTGAGCCCATCTGAATCACTGAGCACAGTAGGCCAAGGAAAGCGTGTTTGAAATCCCCCGTCGATGAAATCATCACCAGGCCCCGGCAAAAAGTAGTCATCGCCGATGTTTCCATAAAGGCGATCGTTGCCTGCCGCACCGACAAGCGTGTCATTGCCCTCGTTCCCCCAAATTTCATTCGAACCTGGATCGCCGGTCAGTGAATCGCTCTTTTGCCCCCCGTATATGAAAACGCGCTCTACATTGCTTATCGCATCGATTCCGCCACCCGGGTCGTTTTGGCTGTAATTGCTAACTCCGGGCACGAAGGCAGACACAAAGGTGACCGGCTGATTCCAGCCCCAATAGTTGTAGCTCAAGGTATCGAAACCACTACCACCGTCTACGGTATCGTTGCTGTCCCCGCCATTTGAATTCGCCTGAATCCAATCGTCACCGCCAAGACCAACCAAGCTGTCGGCCCCGCTCCAACCGGTCAGGTTGTCGGCATTTGCACCCCCGGATATCGTGTCGTTACCGCCAGCCCCCCAGACCCGGTTCGCAAGCTGCGGGTCACCGAGGACCAAATCGTCCCCCCCAGATCCTTCGAGGTAAATCAGTTCAACACCTGATACTGTGTCCGTACCGTTCCAAGGATTAATCTGCGTCCCGGTTGAAACCGTGATCGAAAAACTTCTTCCCGAATCCAACCAGTACTGAAGTTCATCCCACCCTTCACCACCATCGATTGAATGGCTGCCCGGACCCGGGGCAAGCGAGTCAGAACCTGTCCCGCCGATGAGCGTATCGTCACCCTGATCGCCAATTAAGCGATCGTTTCCGCTGCCTCCATAAATGGTGTCTGCACCTGCGTTGCCCGCAAGCGAATCGTCGCTATCTGATCCAAAAATCAGATCATTTTCGTAGCCCGCCCTTGCGTCTAGTCTGCCCACCCCACCGACAAGGCTTCGGCCGTCGATAATCACCGGGTTGTAGAGCATGTTATGAGGGCTGTAGAGCTGAACGCTTACCATCGCAGGCAAGGTGGATCCATCCGGGCGCGTCGTTCCACTCATCCCATTGAACAATGCAGGAGCAATCACAATAGTTTTGGTTTGCGAGGTATTGCCTAAATCGACCCCGAAGGCTTCGATCCCGTTAAACTGGTCACCCAGCGTGATAGAAGTGCCTGTTGCCGAAAGGTTCACCCGATCGTATCCACTGCCGCCCAAGACCGTATCGCTTGCGCCGTCATCATAGATTTCGATCGTGTCGCTGCCGTCAGAAGCATCGATCGAGTCTGCGCCCAAACGCGCAATGATTAATTCGCCGGAAGATGTTCCGGTTATCGTATCATTATTATAACTGCCTACAATAACGAGCGAGGAAAAACTTAGGCTTATAGCCGATCCCGAGGTGGTAACACCAATGTTTGCAATGTCGTAATTACGGAAGTGTTCGGTACCGAATTGGGCGGAAAATGAAAGACTTTCGATCTCGCGAAGCACATCGGTGCCGGTTAAGCTGGCGCCTTCGCGGAGGTCTGCAACACGCAGGTCCAGGGTGTTGACGGGTTGCTCAAATGCGAAGAGATCGATGGCAGAGTTATTGACGGT
>Ga0214923_10002483_pt1 | contig 24471 bp, 22 predicted proteins | sample LL1510_MetaG_FD_177993 | JGI IMG/M metagenome (GOLD analysis project Ga0214923, IMG submission 177993) | Freshwater microbial communities from Lake Lanier, Atlanta, Georgia, United States - LL-1510 | ecosystem: Environmental > Aquatic > Freshwater > Lake | place: USA: Georgia | collected...
ATTGGGGCAATAGGCTTTGGCTCTTCTCACAAAAAAGCCAGTACTGCAATTCTAGCCCTCTATCAATCGCCTAAGAGAAGCGTAATTACTCATGAATTCTTCCCCCTTTACCCCCATCAGGTCCACTCAAAGGGGGCAGGTATAATAACCTTCTGTATTTAATATACTTTTAAAAAACCCCCCACCCTTAAAGGTCTGGGGGGCCTTTTTTTGTTTATTACGACCTCGCCACCTATATTGACTCGTCACATTAAAAAAGCTATAACTCGCCAACTTTTACCCATAGGAGTCACTATGCGCGTCAGCTTCTTCTTAATCGCCCTTCTTTTTATTAACCTTCATTCGCAAGCCGCTGAGGATAGAGCGATTGAAGGTTCCTGCGGTGATCACTGGTTTAAAATCGATTTCAAGGCCAACACTCGGACTAAAGAAGTAACTCTTAGTACATCAGGGGATTCGGGAGCTAATGCTAGCTTTAATGGAACCCTGGTTCAGGAAGAAAATGACCCCTCTTTCAAGATTGAATTTAATGGACCTCGAAAAGGCTACTTGTACGTCGATGGAACCGACTATTACCACAACATCTATTGGGGAACACTTTCAGAAACTGGAAGACCAGAAGACTCCGTAGGGTTGGGCCTTTGTTCTGTGTTACAGTGAAAAATACGGAACTAGAAACTGCTCGAATAAATTTCCGTTTCCAGTTTTAATTTGGAAGTCGGTCTTAGCTAACAAATCAAGAACTCTACCGAGTTTTTCTTCGGAATGCTTTTTCATCTGTTCAAATATTTTCGAAACAAAAAAAGGATGAGCTCCTATCTGACCGGCTATTAATTTAGGATCAGTAACTCCGCTCTTAGTCAGCCTTGAGGCCTGTTCAATCATACGAAACTGACGAACAATAATGGACAACAACTTCACTTCACTTTCACCTTGCCTTATCAAGCTGTCGTATTTTTTTAAGGCCGAAGCTCTTTTATTTAATGCGATGTCTTCCACAAGGGAAAAAATATCTTCCCCCGCACTATACGCCCCCATAGCTTGAACATCCGAAACCTGCAAATTTGCTTTTTTATCCAGATAAACAGAAGTCTTCTCAATTTCAGAGGCTAAAAGTGATAAACATCTGCCACTACCAGAAACCAACATTTCCCACGCACTAGGATCTATTTTTTTACCGTACTTTTTCTCAAAATACCCAAGCCACTTAGGCCACTCTCGGTCATAGGGTTCTCTAATCTCAATAATATCCCCCGCCTCTTCAACGGCTTTATACCAACTTTTTCTTTTATCAGCTTTTTCAGCCAACATGAGAAACACAGTCGAACTCGAAGGGTTGGAAAAATACTTTTGTAGAAGTTCAAGATTTGAAGCGCTTGCTTTATCAAAACGCTGGCATAAAACGAGTCTTATTTCTTCTTCTGCACTAAAAAGCCCCGGCAACATATCGAGCGAATTTAAAAGCTCACCTGCATTGAGTCCTTCACCATCCCACACTTCGAAGTTCAGAGCTTGAGCAGATTCCTCTTTCACAAATCTATTTTTAAACTGCTTGATAATTTCATGGGCCTGAAACGGCTCTGACCCCACAACTAAATACAGCGGTTTCCATGCATGAGTTTCTAAGTCTTTAAATACTTTTTGTGCAGTTGTTGGCATTACAAACTCTCCACCATGGAATCGTACATATCTCTCATGATGTCCCTTGCAATATCACTGTATCTTGAATCGATGAGTGATTGAGTGTAAATGCCAAAGCCACTCGCAGCTTCTTTATCTCCAGTGCGAGAAAGGCTGGCGCTCACAATGCGCGAACCGCTCACTGATTGGCTCCATAAAACTTCCTTGGTATCTCTATTGAGCAGACTTAATTTTACTGTAGCAACGACATTGATCTGGTCGGGCATCATTACATACGATTGGAGTTTATTGGTCCCGGGAGCTGGTGCGTAGAAAGCCGACGGTGTATAACTGATCTTCTCCACACTTCCTTTAAGCTCGAGAGGTGTCAAATCCCTCTTATCAACCACTTTTACATTTTGATGAACTTTGATCTCTCGAAGCAGAGCATTGGTGAACACCATTTCAGCCCCCATCTCTTCTGTTTCGTTATTAAAAACGGGAACAAAAAGGCCTTGGGGGTGGAGAAACACGTTTTTTACCCTGTGGGACAAAGAGTAACCACATCCTAAACTCAAAAAGCAGGGCAGAATGATTAAAAATCTAAACCACAACCACATTGGCAATTCTCTCTGGAACATAAACAAATTGCTTCAGCGTTTTACCATCGATAAATGGTTTGAGCTTTTCCATCTGGAGCACTTGCTTTTGAACTTCGTCCTTACTGATTCCTTTGGGCAATTCTACGCGTTCACGGACTTTACCATTCACTTGAACAACCAGAGTGAACTTACTCTCTGTGAGTAAATCCGGTCTAAAAGTAGGCCAGCCAGCACCAACGATCATGGTTTTATGCCCCATCTCATGCCAGAGCTCTTCGGAAAGATGAGGTGAAAAAGGCGCCAAGCACAAAAGTAAAGACTCCATGGCCTCTTGCAAAGTCCACTTGCCATCTGAACTTGAAAAAAACTTTTCGTTATCCGTCAAAACACCATAGAGCTCGTTGACCAACTCCATGGCAGCCGAAATGGCCACATTGAATTTTTCAGACTCAATATCATCAGTCATTTTTTGAATCATCCAATGAGTTTTTCTACGAAGGCTCAAACACTTTTCAGAAAACTGGATCTCTTTTTCGTTAGCTTTGGGTTCCGCCAATAGAGATTGATGCTGATAAAAGAGTCTCCACAATCGTTGTAAAAATCGATGGCAACCCTCAACCCCTTTTTCGTTCCAGTCGAGATCTTTTTCAGGAGGAGCTGCAAAGAGACTAAAAAGCCTTGCAGTATCAGCTCCAAAGCGATTCAAAATAGAACCGGGAGTCACGACGTTCCCCTTGGACTTCGACATTTTGGCCCCGTCTTTAATGACCATTCCTTGAGTAAGCAGTCGACTAAATGGCTCGTCGCCCGACAAATAGCCCCAGTCTCTTAAAATTTTGTGAAAGAAACGAGAATACAAAAGATGCATACAAGCATGTTCCACACCACCCACATAGTAATCGACGGGAAGCCAATAATCAGCTTTGGCCTTAGCAAAAGGAGCTGTGGAACATTTAGGGTCAGTATATCGAGCATAGTACCAAGAAGACTCCACAAAAGTGTCCATGGTGTCGGTCTCTCGACGAGCAGGCTTTTGACATTTGGGACATTGAGTTTTACTAAAAGTCGGATGATGTTCTAAGGGATTTCCCTGTTTGCCTGAAAAAGTCACATCCATAGGTAACTCTACAGGAAGATCTTTCTCTGGTACGGGAACAGTGCCACAATTGTCACAATAAATGATCGGAATAGGAGCTCCCCAAAATCTCTGACGGCTCACCCCCCAATCTCTTAAACGATACTGGATAGTGGAGACTCCACACTTTTTCGTTTCCAACTCTTTTAAAATAGCGTCTTTAGCCGATTCATTATCTAGCCCGTCAAAAGCACCACTATTGATAAGTTGACCGGGTCCAGTATAAGCCTCTTTTAGGTTTTCTTTTTGAGCGTCACCTTTGGGAACGATCACTTGCAGTAGAGGTAATCGGTAAGTGGTAGCAAATTCAAAATCTCTTTGGTCGTGGGCCGGGACTGCCATGACAGCTCCAGTTCCGTATTCCATCACCACAAAATCTCCAACCCAGACGGGGACTTTCTGGCCCGTCAGTGGGTGAATAGCAAAACTTCCTGTGAAAAAACCTTTTTTGTCTTTAATTTCCTCATCCGGTCGACGAAGAGCCACTGCTACTTTGATTTTTTCAAGCTCTTTGAGACTGTCTGGAGCTTTACAAAGTTTTTCGGCTAACGGATGAGCTGCAGCTATCGTCACAAAAGTAACACCAAAAAGAGTGTCGGGTCTCGTAGTAAAGACCTCAATTTTCTGAGACATGCCTTCTAGCTGGAATTGGATTCGGCCTCCTCGGCTTTCCCCAATCCAATGTTTTTGCATGTCGATCACTCTCTGAGGCCATTTATTTTGTAGCTGTTCATGACCCGAGAGAAGTTGATCAGCATAAGCTGTAATTTTCAAATACCACTGACTAAGTTCCTTGATAGTAACTTGAGAATCACATCGCCAACAGGCTCCTTCTTGAACCTGTTCATTTGCTAAAACAGTTTCACACTTAGGACACCAATTAACCTGCCCTGTTTTTTTGTAAGCGAGTCCTTTTTCTAAAAACTTCGTGAAAAGCATTTGCTCCCAGCGGTAGTACTCTGGAAGACAAGTTGTGACTTCACGATCCCAGTCATAACCAATGCCCATACTCTTAAGTTCCACTTTCATTTGAGCTATGTTTTGAAGAGTCCACTCTCTAGGGTGAACATTTCTTTGAATAGCAGCATTCTCTGCAGGGAGACCGAAGGAGTCCCAACCAATAGGTTGAAGAACATTAAAACCACGCATTCGTTTGTAGCGAGAAATAAGATCCCCAATGGAGTAATTTCTCATATGCCCCATGTGGATGTTGCCGCTAGGATAGGGAAACATGCATAAACAAAAATATTTAGGCTTCGGACTAGATTCGTCCGCTTTAAAAACATTTTGATCGGCCCATAGCTGTTGCCACTTGCCTTCAATACCCTTCGGACTGTACTTTTCACTTACCATAATTTTTTGACTCTAAGCTTTTAAAAGGCCAGAGTCTAGCCTAAGGAGATTTTGAATGAAAGAAGTAGTCATACTAGCAGCACAGCGAACAGCCATTGGTGCTTTCCTAGGTTCTCTCAAAGATATTTCAGCCCCAAAACTAGGGGCAGCTGCAATTCAGGCTGCGGTCAAAAGAAGCGGTGTGTCACCAGAAGAAATTGAAGAATGTTTAATGGGCTCAGTTCTTACGGCCGGAGTAGGACAAGCCCCTGCAAGACAGGCCACACTTTTTTCAGGTCTTCCTCAAAGCGTCCGAGCAACAACTCTAAATCGGGTGTGTGGAAGTGGTTTAAGAACCGTCATGTGGGGCTCTCAAATCATTCAATGTGGTGATGCTGAAGTCGTTGTTGCGGGCGGGATGGAAAGTATGAGCCGAGCCCCCTATCTGCTAGACAAAGCTCGAGAAGGATACCGACTCGGCAATGGGAAACTGATCGATTCGATGGTCCACGATGGACTTTGGGATGTTTATAACAATCTCCACATGGGTGATTGTGCTGAACTTTGCGCCAAAGAGAGAAAAATTTCACGAAGTGAACAAGATCAATTTGCCATCGAAAGTTACCAAAAAGCTCAAGCAGCCATTTCTCAAGGTAAATTTGGAGAGGAGATCACGGGTGTTGAGGTAACAATCGGCAAAGAGAAAAAAACTTTTGATAAAGATGAAGAGCCTTTCAAAGCAAAGCTCGACAAACTCGGAGATTTAAAACCTGCTTTTCAAAAAGAGGGAACAATCACTGCGGGAAATGCCAGTTCCTTAAGCGATGGGGCTTCTGCTCTTGTTCTTGCCTCTGCCGAATTTGCAAAAAAAAGAGGATTGAAACCGATTGCTAAAGTGATTGCACAAGCAAGTCACGCCCAAGCTCCAGAGTGGTTCACGACAGCCCCTGTGGGTTCTATTCAAAAGCTATTACAAAAAGCAAACATGAAACCATCTGACATTGATTTGTATGAAATTAATGAAGCATTTTCTGTGGTGTCTTTAGCTTGCATCAAAGAACTGGGTCTGGACCCTAAAAAGGTCAATATCCGCGGGGGGGCGGTTGCTCTAGGACATCCCATTGGAGCTAGTGGAGCTCGAATTTTAACTACCCTCATCCATTCTTTAAAATCAGAGGGAAAACGTACTGGAGTTGCAAGCCTGTGTATTGGCGGCGGGGAAGCTTCAGCCCTTTTAGTTGAAGTTTGCTAAGAATGACATCCAAACTTTTTAGTATTTATGGTTCCTCAAAGCTCTCTAAGGAGTTGCAATCTAGAGTTTATTCTAAACTCAAGGAAGGGACTCATTCAAAAAAAGATCTCGACAAGGCTTTAAATAATCGCTCTAAAAATTTGGGGAGACTTTCATTCTTAAGGTTACATATTTTACATCGTGAATTCACAGGAAAAGAGATTAAAGCGATTAGATTTTTTGTAACCTCTGCAAGGTATGCAAATCAAAGTATTGAACGATTAAAAACTCGCCTTGGGAGACAGCGATGAACTCAAGACGCGGTCAACCTTTTAGAGTCCATCAGTTTCATTACTCAGTGAGCCCTTCAGACGGAATAAGTCACCAGCTCTTTTTTATCCAGTCGGCGTTGCGGCAGATTGGGATTTCAGGCGAAGTCTTTGCTTCTCAACTGATTGGCGGGATCAAACCACCAAGGGTCTTTAAATTTAACCCAGAAAAAATGTGGGACTGCGACTTGTTGTTAATTCACCACTCCCATGGAAATCCAATTTTAAGAAAACTCGCTAGAATCGAAATTCCCAAGGCTCTGATGTATCACAATATCACTCCCGCGAGATTTTATCCTCATGATCCATTTTTAGCCGATTTAAGCCACTTGGGAAGAAAACAACTAACAGCGATTAGAAATGAAGTCATAGCTACTTTCACTGCTTCCCGATTTAATTCTATCGACTTAAAAAAACATAATTTTCCCAATCCCCAGATTCTACCTTTGCTAGACCTCTCAGATGAGCTTAAAGAGATTTCAACTAAAAAGTTTCACACTCAGCCTGATGAACCCAAAAACATTCTGTTTGTAGGACGAATTACGCGGCACAAAAACCAAGCCCAGATCGTAAAAGTTTTTTTTCATCTTAAAAAAACACTTCCCAAAAACTCGAAATTATTCCTCGTGGGTAGCCAAGACAAAGTTTATGGGGACTACCTGAAGCTTTTGATTCGACAATTGGGTTTGCAAAATGATGTCAAGCTAACTGGCAGTGTCACTCAAAAGGTTTTGGAACACTATTATGAGATATCTGATGCTTTTGTCTGCTTGAGTGAACACGAGGGTTTTTGTTTGCCACTAGTCGAGGCTATGAGTCGACATGTACCCACTTTTTTCGCGCCCAAAACAGGAGTGAAAGAGACTATGGGCAAAAGTGGAGTAGCACTGCTTACTGATCAACCTTTTGAGCAAGCTCAAATAATAACGACGGTGTTGAATAGTTCTAAAGCTATTAAAACCATCTTAAACTCACAACATCAACGATTACTGGAATTGTGCCAAGAGCAGAGCAAAGAAAAGGTTCAAGGCTTAATTTTAGAACTTGTAAAGTGCTTGAGAAATAATCCCGAAATACATTTCGAACGAGAGCTATTAAAAAGATAAAGCGCTCTCCCAACTGTGAGATTCTTGTTGTTGTTCTTTGGGAAGAGCGCTCTACTCTTTTTCAAGACTAAGCAGACAATTTTTGGGGCTCGGAGCCAGCACTGGCTTCAGGCGATTTTTCTGTGGGTTTAGTTTCTTGAGTTGATTGAAGCAAACGGAGCTTTGCTTTTTTAGCCCTCATGAATCCCCCTTCTCGACCGATTGCAACCATATGAGCCCTATCTCGACTGACGACAAGGCCACCTTTTCGCCCTGCACCTCTTGCCTCTTCAGAGCTAAACTCATGCGCAGTGCCTTTGGCATGGGCAGCCTTTCCACCTCGACTGGCAATTTCTTTTTGTTTTTGTGGATCCATCGATGCGAATCCTCTTTTACTCTTTTGCGGTGTTGTTTCCATAGATAAGCCTCTTTCTACATCAAAGGGTTTTAAATCAATTGTTGGATTGAACAAACTGCAGTCTCTATGCCAGCGTGAAGAGGGAGTAACGAAATGATTGCTTTTCTTTAAGCTGAACTCGCTTTACAACTACCCCCCAATGATTCGCTTTAGAAATATTGCATTATTCACTTTTCTCGCCACTGAAGCTCTTTTCGCAGTCCACCTCGGCGGTTCTTGGAACTGGGAACGCGGTGGTTCTGTCAAATCGTTCGTTGGATTAAGAAATCTCAATCAACGTCATATATTTGAGAAAAACCAGATTTTTTTTAATGAAGAACGTTTCCGAGTTCAGGGGGCGTTAACCCACCCCAATTTCAGGCTCGAATTTGCGGATGAGGCCTTTTTATTTATTGAACGGGACAACCCCACCGCGATTCCATTGCCTGATTTTCTTCCCAACTCAGCTTGGAAAGCCAAGTGGAATCTCTTGGATAAGAATGGGATCGACCTCATCGGTCGTCTGGACCGGTTTTTTGCACAATTTATTTGGGGTGATTTTCAATTTATTCTTGGCAAACAGGTTATTGCAACAGGAGTGGGCCAAATTTTCACAGCAGTGTCGCAAGTTCAACGTTACATGTTCGATTTCATTGACCAAGAATTTCCAAAAACTGAAGATGCTGTGACCATCATTTGGAGTTGGCCTATTCAAGTTGAGGCGAGATTTTTGCCCAAAACATCCGAGCAAAGAGAACAGAACTTTCATATTCGTCTTAAGGGCAATAAAAGTAATTTTGATTTGGCTCTGACAAGCGGAAAATCGGATGATAAGTTTTTCATGGGGCTAGAAACTGCAAAAAATATCGGTGATGGGCTTATTCGCAGTGAACTTGTAGGTTACGAAGCCGTAGGAAAAAAGTATCTCCAAGGGCTTTTAGGATTTGATTATGTATTTTCTCCAAAGTGGAATGGAAAAATTGAACTCTTTCACAATGGTTTCGGACAAACTGGAGATTATGTCTTTGAAGCTTTTCGCCATCGCTCAGCCCCATTTAGAGGCCAGTGGTATGGGGCTTTATTATTGTCATGGGAATTTCATCCTCTTCTGAAGAGTCATTGGTTGAGTATAGTTAACTTGCAAGACCCCTCGACTCTCACCCATCTCTATTTCAATTATTCGCTCAGTAACAATTTAGATATCCTCTTGGGTCAATTTCTTAATTTTGGGAATTCAAAATCTGAATTTGGTGGAAGGCTGTTAGTTTCCCCCCCAAACTTAGAACTTGGAGCACCTAATATTACTTATGCCGCGCTACGTTGGTACTACTAAATTAGCGGCTTTCAGTTGACTGTAGCGAAAAAAAATACAATTCTACTTTTTCAAATTAAAGCAGAGTACTTGAGTGAATTTCGAAACTTGGTTACAGAAATCATCCCCTAATATTCCAATCCCATCAGCTCTTGCTGTTTTGAAGCTTCATGGACAGGGTTCTACCGTTCCATTTATTGCTCGTTACCGCAAAGAACATACACAAAACTTAGATGAAGTAGCTATTCAGACGGTCATCGACCAAAAAGAAGTTTGGGATAATTTAATCAAGCGACAGTCTTTCATTCTGACCGAGATTGAGTCCCAGGGAAAACTTAGCCCCGAGTTAAAAAATAAAATTGCTTCGACGTTTGAGCTTCATCTTCTTGAGGATATTTATCTACCTTTCAAGAAGAAGAAAAAAACAAAAGCTCTTCTTGCCAAAGAAGCCGGTCTTGAGCCGCTAGCAGATTGGATTTGGAACTGTGGTCACGGTGTTGAATCACCTAAATCCGGGCAAACGCTAGAGCTTTGGGCCTTCACTTTTCGAAATGAAGAAAAGGGAATTACTGAAGCAGTTCAAGCCATCAAAGGGGCTCAAGATATTTTGGTGGAGCGGATCGCAGAAATTCAAGAACTACGTCAATTTGTTCGCTCTGAGCTGTTTGAGAAGGGTTTTGCTAGAACGGGCAAAGGAAGCAAAATTAAACCCAATAGCAAATTTGAAAAGTATTTTGACTCACAAGAGCTCATAAAAAATTTACTTATCCCTCAAAATTCCCATCGATACCTTGCTATGCGAAGAGGCTGGATTGAGGAAGAGCTGACTCTTGATTTCGGAGGAGATCCCAAAGACCCTCAATTTGATGAAAATTTAGTTAATGTTTTTGAAAAAGCTGCAGTTACCGTTGGCGAATCTCCTGGAACAGAAGTACTGCTCAATGCCGCTCGAATTGCATACAAAGCCTATGTACGGCCCAGTATCGACAATGAAATCCACAAAGCTCTTAAAGCAGTGGGTGATGAAATGGCCATCGCAGTCTTCGCTGAAAATGTTAAAAAACTCCTATTAGCATCACCTTTTGGTCCCAAAGCTGTTCTTGCCATCGACCCCGGTGTTCGAACAGGCTGTAAAATGGCCCTCATTGACGATAGCGGAAAATATCTAGGAAGCGCAATCTTGCACTTACAAACCGATGAAGAAAAAAACCAATCAAAGACACTTCTTTCAGAAATTATCAAAGCTCACCCCTTGAAGGCTATCGCTATTGGAAATGGAACTGCAGGACGAGAGACCGAAATTTTTGTGCGGCAACTGGTTAAAGATTTAGGAGCTTCTTTACCCGTAGTTTCGGTCAATGAAGCAGGGGCGAGTGTCTACTCTGCTAGTGAAGCTGCTCGTGAAGAGTTCCCTGAATTAGATGTCACTGTTCGAGGAGCAATTTCCATAGGACGAAGACTTCAAGATCCCCTGGCCGAATTAGTTAAAATTGATCCCAAAAGCATCGGAGTTGGACAATACCAGCACGATTTAAGTCCCCATTCTCTTAAAAAATCACTCGAATATGTTGTTGATTCTTGTGTGAACTCGGTTGGTGTAAACCTCAACACAGCTTCCTATCATCTGTTATCTCATGTTTCAGGTATTGGTGAGGCTTTAGCAAAACACATCGTTGCTCATCGAACCGAGCAGGGTCTTTTCAAAACTAAAGATGCTTTACTCAAAGTTCCTCACTTTTCTGAAAAGTCATTTGAACAATCTGCTGGGTTTTTGCGTATTCCGGATTCGGAAAACCCACTCGATAATACAGGAGTCCATCCTGAACGTTACTCAGCTCTTGAAAAAGCAAGCCAGCGACTTAACAAGAACCTTAAGGACCTCATGGGGTCCGGAGCCTCGGCCCTTAGAGAAGAGAAGGACCTCATTGAAGAAGTGGGGCAATTTACTCTAGATGACATTATTAGGGATCTAGAGAGACCTGGGCGCGATCCTAGGCAAACTTTTATCCCCTTTTCATTTCGAGAAGATATTTTTGAATTAAAAGATCTCAAACCGGGCCTTCAATGTCCGGGCATTGTAACTAATGTTACGAACTTTGGCGCTTTTGTAGATATTGGAGTTCACCAAGATGGACTTGTTCATATCTCTCAGTTGGCCAATCGCTTTGTAGATGATCCTCAAAAAGTAGTAAGTCCAGGCGACCGGGTTACCGTGAGAGTCCTCGAAGTCAACTTAGAGAAAAAACAGATCTCTTTAACTATGAAACCTGAAGCAGCCCCCAAACCCGCTCCCCAAGTTCGCCCTGAAAAGAAACAGGAATTCCAACGACACAAAAATTTTCATTCCAAAAGCGCTAAAAACGACAGGCCCCAGCAACCTGCTCGTCCACCCAAGCCAGCTTTTAAAAACGATGCTTTTGCAGCATTGGCAGCTTTAAAACAATTCACCCCTGAAAAGAAAAAATAAAGTCTGTAAACCTAAACCCTCGTTTTAAACACCAAAAATATTTTTTTCTTTGAGCGACATCATTCCTTCACAATCATTTGCTATAAGTAAAGTGTAGGTAAATTTCAAATAAATAATCCGTCTAAGTTGGCCCTTCTAGGGGGCCTCTTAGTTCACCGGTTTATTAGGAAATAACTCAGAAGCGGACTTTCCTAGAGAGGCCGCTTCACTTTTTTCTGGAGCAAATCCTGAAACGTTTTCTCAAGGCTTGAGTTTTTGATACGAGCCTTTTCCCGTTTCAGTAATTTTTCACCTGTTTGAACCTCTTCGCTCCAGGCTTTGGCAAAATCACCACTTTGTATCTCTCGTAATAGCTGCTTTATTTCTTCTTTAGCTTTTTCATCAATAATTCTTTTTCCTCGAGTGATACCTCCATAAAAAGCTGTTGGACTTATCTTTTCTGTTAGGCCATTAGGGCCATACTTCATCCAAAGCTCGATAATTGTTTTAGCCTCGTAACAACATTCTAAAAAAGCCATTTCAGGATTAAATCCAGCTTGAACTAAAGTCTCAAAAGCAGATTCCATGAGCTCTAAGAGGCCCCCACACAAAACCACCTGCTCTCCAAAGAGATCACATTCTGTTTCCTCTTGAAAAGTAGTCTTCAACAAGACATGGCTAGCAAGACCAATGGCCTTGGCATAGCTTTGTACTAACGTTTCAAGAACTCTGTTCTCTTTTCCCAATGCATAGACTCCAGGAAGACCGCTGCCGCGCTCAAAAGCATCTCTTAAGACAGCTCCAGCCCCTTTTGAACCCACTAGAAAATACTGACAACTTTCTAACTTCTCAATCCAACCAAAGTGATAGCAAAAACCATGGGCAAATCCGACAGCTTCTGTTTTTTTTAGAAAATGCTTCGTCTCACTGTAAACTTTGGGAATAACGTGGTCAGGAAAAAGATACATGACAATATGAGACTGGCTAATAGCCGACTCAAAACTTGCAGGGTTGAACCCATCTTTTTTGGCCAAATCAAACCCTACCCCTGTCCTTGCGCCTACAATAACATTAACTCCGGAATCTCGGAGATTTAGAGCCTGAGCTCGGCCCTGATTCCCATATCCCAAAATAGCTACCGTTTTAGCCTGGATAGGTTGCAAGGATATGCTGTTAAGATCCATAGCTTTCGGTATACTCCAGCTTATGCGGGAATTTAAACTGAAAAGTCAGTTTGAGCCTCGGGGCGACCAGCCAGGAGCTATTGAGGCACTAGTTAAAGCAATTGAGGCCAAAAGGCGAGATAATGTACTTCTAGGAGTCACCGGCAGCGGGAAAACCTTCACAATGGCCAACGTCATAGCTCGTCTACAACGTCCAGCCCTTATTCTCGCCCCCAATAAAACACTCGCAGCTCAACTTTATTCTGAGTTCAAAGAACTCTTCCCTGAAAATGCCGTAGAATATTTTGTCAGTTACTATGATTATTATCAACCTGAGGCCTATATCCCATCCTCCGATACGTATATCGAAAAAGACTCAGCTATTAATGATCAAATTGATCAACTTCGCCACTCAGCAACTCGAAGCCTCCTCTCTCGGAGAGATGTGCTTATCGTAGCCAGTGTTTCCTGTATTTATGGTCTTGGTTCGCCGGAATGTTACCGTGAAATGGTTATCGATTTAAAAGCAGGAGCCGAATATCGAAGAGACGAATTTCTCATGCACTTAGTGGAGACCCAGTATCAAAGAAATGACTACGATTTTCATAGAGGCACTTTTAGAGTCCGAGGTGATGTGATTGAGGTTTTCCCAGCTTTCGAAGAGGCCTGTGCTTATCGTATTCAGTTTTGGGGTGACGAAATTGAAAAAATTTCGAAAGTCGATCCTGTAACTGGAAATACAATGGAAGATATTCAGGAACTACAAATCTTCCCCGGTAGTCACTACGTAACCCCTCAAGATCAACTTAAAAAATCAATTAAATCTATTCAAGAAGAACTAAGGCAACGCCTTGAGGAACTCAAAAAACTCAACAAGCTTGTAGAAGCCCAAAGACTTGAAAGCAGAACTTATTACGATATCGAAATGCTTGAGGAGATGGGATACTGCAACGGAATTGAAAATTACAGCCGACACCTGACGGGTCGTAAAACTGGCGAACCACCTCCTACTCTTCTAGAATATTTTCCGGAAGACTTTCTCCTGTTTGTCGATGAAAGCCATGTGACTATCCCTCAAGTCGGAGGGATGTATCGAGGAGATCGCGCTCGCAAAATGACACTTGTAGAACATGGCTTTAGACTACCCTCGGCCTTGGATAATCGCCCCTTAAATTTTTCCGAATTTGAATCTCTAATCGAGCAAGCCGTTTATGTTTCTGCGACTCCCGGTAAATATGAAATGGAAAAGTCGAGAGGTGTTGTAGTCGAGCAGATCATTCGGCCTACTGGACTTACTGATCCCGAAATCATTATGCGGCCCGCCCGAGGAGCCGTAGACGACCTGTACGGAGAGATTCGAAAACGCATTGAAAAAGGCCAGAGAGTTTTGGTTACTACTCTCACTAAACGAATGGCTGAGGACTTAACAGAATACTACCAAAAAATGGGGATCAAAGTTCAGTACCTACATTCTGATATCGATGCTATTGAGCGAGTAGAGATCATCAGACAACTTAGAATGGGAACATTTGATGTGCTAGTGGGTATCAATCTTCTTCGAGAGGGTCTTGATATTCCCGAGTGTTCGCTCGTTGCTATTTTAGATGCCGATAAAGAGGGCTTCCTTAGAAGCCAAACCTCCTTGATTCAAACCATTGGTAGAGCAGCAAGGAACGTGGATGGAACAGTGCTCATGTATGCTGACGTTGTCACAAAATCGATAGACTTTGCTCTTAAAGAAACAGAGAGAAGAAAACTGCTTCAAATCGAATACAACAAAACCCATGGCATCACTCCACAATCTGTGAAAAAGAATATTCAAAACTCACTTTATCAGAATGAGAACAGTGATTATTTTGAGATTAAATTGCCTGAGAAGCGTGGAACCATTACCCTTGATGAAAAATCAATTCCAAAAGAACTTGAGAAGCTTGAAAAACTCATGAAAAAGGCGGCTAAAGATCTGGAATTTGAAAAAGCTGCAGAACTCCGAGATCGTATTGTTCTTTTAAAGAAAAAGCAGATGGGTTTACAAGTCGTGGCTTAATATGAATAGCAACGAACAGGTTGAACAATCTTTAGTCTGTCCCTATTGTTGGCAAAACATCTCTATCCTCCTCGACCTGTCGGTAGATTCTCAAAGCTTCGTAGAGGATTGTGAAGTTTGCTGTCACCCCATTGAGTTTCATTATCGAACTGAAAAAGGAGTTTTAGTTGAGTTTGATATTGTTAAAGTTCAATAGCCCTAATCGCATCGAGACACACCACAATCTCCGAGGTAGGTTTCACAACTTACTTTACCCTCAGGGCTTAGAGTCAATCGAACAGCACCGTGAAAATCGGTTCTTAAAAGATTAATTCCCATCAAACGATATCGATGAAGAATCTCTTTTCTCGGGTGCCTATAGCTGTTTTTAAATCCAACACTCACCACTGCCCAACGTGGTGAAAAAGCTTTCAGAAACTGTCGAGTTGAGGACGTAAGACTTCCGTGATGGGGGACTTTGAGTAAATGAACCTTTTTTGAAGATCTCGTAACCATCTCTAGCTCGCCCCCCTGCTCAATATCCCCTGTAAAAAGAGCCCGACATTTTGAAAATTCAATACCCAAAAGAAGTGCCCGATCATTCTTGGAATGAGCATCTATACCCAAAGGAGTTAATAGAGTGCTGACCCCATTGATCTGAAGTTGATAAGGATTGATCAAGTGATTGATTTTGATCTTTCGACTTTTGCTTATTTGTTCAATATCCTGAAGAATCCTGGGTCTGGGAGGTTTTTGAAAATAACTCGATAGCCAGACTTGCCCCACTTCCATTTTTTGAAGAATCTCCAATAATCCAAAAGCATGATCACTATCTGGATGGCTCAAAACGACATGGTCCAATCTTAAGACTCCTAAACGAAGGAGCTCTGGAATCAAAACTCGCTCCCCGACACTCAATTTTCCCCAGCCCCCTCCCCCATCAATCAACATGGTTTTTCCAAAAGGGAATTGGATAAGAGCAGAATCGCCCTGCCCCACATCAAAAAAGGTAATGATTAAATTGGGATCCCAGTAACGGTCATAACACCGCCTCAAAATTAAAATGCTAAGAAGCACGCCGATTAAAACAGACCTTTTCGATAGACCTTTCACGAACATAGATACCCATGCAAGCAAACGATATTCCAAGGAAAGTTCTTGTTTATTAAACTTTGAGGAAGTGTTTGAAATTCATGACGCAAGGTGCTTAAATATCCAACATGAAAACTATCCAGACTCCAAGGCTTTGCATTGACGGACGTGTAGCTCGTCAATTTGGACCGCGTGGATTAGTGGCTCAAGAAGTGATCGATCAACTTGTTTCGGGCTACGGTGAAGGGAAAGCTTCGAGCGAATGGATAGAGAAAAAACGAACCGTCTTATTAACCCATCCCTCACAAGTCTTTAGTGGACAGCTGAAAAGATTCGATACTCAAAAAAAAGTTGCTAGTTCAATTCTTTATTGGCTCTGGGAAAAAGGTTTTACTAAAAACGCAAACATCACTCGCTTTCACAGATTTCGATCCATCGACAATTTGAATCCCTCTCTCAGTATTGAAACTATTACGACATTGTTGCCATCGCGAAGCGGTTTGCCGTTTTTCATTTCAAGAAAATCGAATCAGGAATACGTGGTTCCCTCATTACAAGACGGAAAAATTCTTGAAAGACAGTACCACGTTTCCACTGACCAAATTCATGTTTTCAGGCCAGGAACTCGTCGATATGTGCAGTTTGTTGAACCTTTAAAAAAAACAGACTTTGGAAATATTCTATTCTTAGTGACTGATAAAAGAAGCGGAAAAGACTTAAAAAAGCTTAGAAAAGTTTTTTCAAAAGTGTTTGTAAACGTCCCACATAAAGTGATTCGCTTAAAAGACTCAACTAATGTTTCTCCTGCTTTGTGGATGAAAATCCTCCAAAACACACAGGTTTGTATCTACTTGGGGGCTCAACCTTTTGATTGGGCTACGCTACCCTTAGAAGCTTTATATTGGAATATTCCAACCCTGTTTTCAGATCAAAACTCCGCTTTAAATGAATTACTTCCCCAATCTCCACTTCGCCTCTCTCAGTTTTTAGTTGAACAACCGGAGCTCAAAGATCTTCAAACCCTTTCAAAAAAGGCTAAGGAGTCTCTAGAAGCAAAAGGGGTCTTTTTGCCACTCAATATGGCAGAGCAATATACCCATCTTTACCGAGAAATGGGCAACCCCGGTGGGCCTGCCGAGCCCGAAACAGGTTGCTGTAATTAGATGATATCTTTATATTTTTTTGACTTTACTAAGATTTGCTGGCAAAAGTTGTGTTTCACCATTATGGTGTCGCATCCCATCACGGGCAAATCCTGATGTGCGCCTGTAGCTCAGTTGGATAGAGTAGCAGACTACGAATCTGCGGGTCAGAGGTTCGAATCCTCTCAGGCGCGCCATCTTTTTAATTTTTTATTTCTATTTTAAGAGAGCTTCGATTCTAGTTTCCAGTTCTGAACCAAGAGGAGTAACACCCGATTTAAATCGAGCCACAACTTTCCCATCTTTACTGACTAAAAACTTTTCAAAGTTCCAACCAACCTCTCCTTGCAAGCTTTTATCAGAGGCTTCGGTTAAAAATTTATAAACTTCCTGTTTCCCCGATCCTTTGACAGGATTCTTGGAAAAGAGAGGAAAAGTGGTTTTAAACTTCATTTCACAAAATTTCTTAACTTCTTCGTTTGTTCCGGGCTCTTGTCCACCAAAGTCATTACTGGGGAAACCTAAAACAACAAGCCCTTTGGCTTTGTATTTTTGATAGAGCGCTTCGAGATCTTTATATTGAGGCGTGTAACCACATTGGGAGGCTGTGTTAACGACAAGAGCTACTTTACCTTTGTACTGAGAAAGAGAAGTGTTTTTACCGTCGATATCCTTCACTGAATACTCATAAAAACTCATAGCACTGAATCCTTTGAAAGGGGTTAAAGTCAAAAACAAACCTAAAGCTAGTATTTTAAAATTGTTTTTCATGGCAGTTTCCATTTTTTCATTTATTTGTTAATGCTCTACTCAAGAAGGAAACACATATGCCCTACCAGCCCATTCTTGGTACTCTAGGTTATATACTCTCAAGCGATAAAAAGAAAGTCCTCTTGATCCATAGAAATAATCGGCCCGAAGATGAGCATTTGGGAAAATACAATGGACTCGGTGGAAAACTAGAGTCCGAAGAAGACATCGTAGCGAGCATGAAGAGAGAGATTCTTGAAGAAGCTGGCATTCAATGCACTGAATTAACTCTTCGAGGAACTATCAGCTGGCCAGGCTTTGGAAAAAATGGAGAAGATTGGTTTGGGTTTATTTTCTTGATTACACAATTTGAGGGCACTCCATTTACTAAAAATCCGGAAGGAACTCTCGAGTGGATTGAAATTGAAAAGTTTTTGAATTTAGAAATTCCCATGTGGGAAGGAGATAAGTATTTTATACCTCTTCTTCTTAACCAACTCGATAAGCAATTTCATGGAGTCATGCCTTACAAAAATGGCAAACCCGTAAGCTGGGCAGTTTCTTGGATGTAATACCTTGTGTGCAGAATTCTTGAGTCCGTGGGCTTACTCAAATTTAACCACCGAGTAAAGTCTCAAACAAATCAAAGACGATTAGCTGCTTAGAATTCCTTATGTTTTGGTCGGATTTTTTTGAAGAGATCAACAACTCCCCAAACCAATGACAAAAATGGGAGACGAAAAATATTTGGCATTTCTTTGACTAAAATCAAAAAACAAAATCTGTACCATTGGCGGCATTTTATTGTAGCAACCCTGTTAACTAATGTCGCTCTTGAATAAAAATTGAACTCAATGTCCTGTGAGTCTAACTTAAATCCCAGACGTGCCAAAGAATCTCCAATAAATTTATCCTCATAAAATTCTAGCTCAGGGTCTAATTGGTCGAGGGAGCACAGAAGTGCTTGCACCGCTTGGCGACTTAAAAAATATCCGGGCCCCCCATGGGCATAAGGGCCACGCCATGGCTCGGAATAAGGTTTGGCGAACTTTTTGTCTTTAACTTTTGCAAAATGATAAGTAGGAACTAAGGGCCCCTTATGTTGCTTTCCAACATAATCACTCTTGAACGTTTTGGCTAAATCTAGAAGTCTCTCAGCATCAAAATAGGTGTTTTGATCTAATTTAAATAGAAAATCGTAGTCGTAATTGGCTTCTAAATATTTTAAGTAAGCTATCATTTTAAGGCTTAAAGCTTCGTAAGAACCCTCACAATTGAGATAGACGATATTTCCCACTTTTTCTTCGGGAACACTGGGTCTCCCAATAAAAAAATGACACTCAATTTCTTCGATTTCCGACTTGATACAAAAATGCTCTATGAGCGACCGATAAAAATAACCATTGGGCGCGCTATTTATCGCAATAACGAGTTTTTTTTGGTTCATTTAACTGTTCACCCGCATTTTGAATTGTTACATAACTAGCTGGGAAATCAAGGTTTCTAGCTAACGAATCTAAGCTATCCCCTCAGCTCTCGCCATCGCTCCGAATTCAAGCTATGCTCAGAAACTATGAGTACATTCGAACATTCCAAAAATAAAAAACAGGTAAGTCACGATACTGTACCACCACCTAATCTCATCTCTTTCATGCTGAAAAGCTGGAAACCAAAGCCCTCAAAAAAAACAGCTCCGCTGAAAAACATTGAATACTTCGCTCGGCGAAGGGAAGTTCTTTCCGATAAATTTCCGGGAGATTGGCTCATTATCCCAACGGGGCACTTGAAAGTAAGAGCGAATGATCAACATTATAAATTTCGAGCCAATTCCGACTTTTTTTATCTCACCGGAAATCTCGAGCCCGACTGTGTTCTAATTCTGATGCCCGAAGCTAAAGGGCACCGAAGCATTTTGTTTGTGGAGCCTAACCCCGGAAAAACAGATGCTTCGTTTTTTACCGATCGGGTAAAGGGAGAACTTTGGGAAGGAGCAAGATTGGGAGTTCCAGAAAGTCGTGACCTTTACCAAATTCCCGATTGTCGGTCTCTGAATGAGCTGGAAAATTTCATTTTGGAAAACCTTAAAAAAAGCAAAAAACCGGTTCGTATTTTAAGAGGCAATTCTGACAAACTAGAAAAATGGATTTCCCTTGAGGGAACCGAACAGATTGAAAAGGATAAGGTTTTAGCAGCGACTCTTTCAGAAATGCGCCTTATCAAAGACAAAGCGGAACTCAAAGAGCTGGCAATTGTTATTGAAGCTACCAAGCGAGGGTTCGAAGATGTGATCGCGCGGTTAAAGACCGCTAAAACAGAGCGAGAGTTAGAAGGTGTATTTTTTACCCGAGCCCGAATAGAGGGCAATGATGTCGGATATGCTTCAATCGTTGCTTCAGGGGCCCACGCTTGCACCCTTCATTGGAATAAAAATACTGGTAAGATTGAAAAGGGAGATCTTCTGCTTTTAGATGCAGGGATTGAAGGACACTCGCTCTATACAGCCGACATCACTCGAACACTTCCTATCAGCGGGAAGTTTACAAAAGAACAACTTGAAATTTACGACATCGTTCTCGCAGCTCAAAAGGCAGGGCTTAAAGAGGTAAAACCCGGAAATGATTTCATGGCTCCTAATACAGCTGCGATGAAAGTTCTAGCTGAGGGTTTAGAACGATTGAAAATTTTACCAACAACTGCCGAAGAAGCGCTCAAAGATGAGAATCAGTTTTACAAACGCTACTCTCTTCACAATGTAAGCCATATGTTGGGAATTGATGTTCATGATTGTGCACAAGCAAGGGCCGAAAATTACAAATACGGAAAACTCTTGCCCGGTATGGTGCTGACCGTAGAGCCCGGACTCTATTTTCAAACCGACGACTTGACTGTCCCCGCTAAGTATCGAGGCATTGGAATTAGGATTGAGGATGACATTGTTGTCACTGAGAAAGGACATAAAAATCTTTCTCAAAGTATTCCCTCTGAAGCTAAAGACATTGAACAATGGATATCGACTTTGTGGAAAAAACTGAAATGAAAATTACAAACTCAGAAAAGAAAAGCTTAAGCATTTTTTTTCTAGCAGTTTTGGCAAGCCTGATTTTCATTATCATTATTTTCTTTAAATTTATTCCAGATATCGGTACTGGAGTAATCCAAAAATCCCCGTCGGTGCTTACCTCTTGGGAAGCTTATGAAAATCAGTTCTTAAAGCCCTCATCGGTGCACCATGCAAGATTTCTTGGGAACATTACAGTGCATCAGTTGGCTCGATTTCTCACTGCATTTATTCATAACGATGATATTAGATTACATCCTCTTCGTATTTCAGCTGCGCTTCTCACGCTAGTTTGGTTCTTGGTTTCTCTATTTCCGCCGTTTTTGTTTCCCTCGGATCTCGACTGGAGAGTGTACTTACCCACTCTTGCACTGATGTTTTTTGCGGGGCTTTACGTTTACTACCCTTGTGATGCACCCGCTCTAGCTTGTTTGACCCTGTCTATAGTGTTCATTCTGAAAGAAAGAATGTATTGGGCATTGTTGGGGATGATTGTAACTGGTCTGTTCCGCGAATCTTCATTTCATGTAGTGTCTTCCATTGCAATCTGGGCGTGGTGTGCACGACATCACAATTTGAAAACCCGTTTATTATGGTTGTTAATTTTTATATTAACCTTCATTTTTGAATACAAAATGACTCGCGTATTTTATCCGGGTGTTGAAAGAGGATTGGAATTCTATCAAATGCGTTTGATAGAAAATTGGGACAAAATCTTGCTTGGAAAGGGACTGATTTCTCTGACTTCGTTAATGTCAATTCCTCTTGCTTTAATATATCCCATTTCGTGGTGGTTACTAAAACACTCTCAAATCTCTGGGAACTGGCAGCAGAATTTTTTTGCTATCAGTTGTTTGGCTTTTCCTTTTTGGATCTTTTTTTATCTAGTTCAAGACGCCGGTCTCGCCGAATTTCGAGTAATGTGGGCCTTCATTATTCCATGCATTTTAGGGCTAGCATGGAACAATAAAACAAATAAAAAAAGCGGGTAACTTTCAAGTCACCCGCTCTTTAAACATTTAAAAAAGAACTCTTAGTAGTACCAACCGTAATAGCAGTTGTTCCAACCGTAGTTCCAAGCGTAGTTATATCTGTACCCATATCCGTAGGAGAAGTACCCAGGATTATAGAAGGGCGTGCCCCAGTTGTAATAATAAGGTGAATATCCACCCCAGTAGTTCCAACGGTAGCTATATCCCCACCAACGATACCACCAAGCTTCAGTTGAACTGTCTTTGTCTAATTCTTTGTTAGACAATTTGAACTCAGCAACTTTGTTCTCAGGGTTTTCGATTGTGGCGATAGTGGACTCTATTCCGCTTGTAGCAGCTTTAGCAGTGATGCTATCGCTCAGTTTGTTAACTCGGAAAACCTCAACAGTTTTGGTTTCAGGGTTAACTTTAACCATCATAGCTTTAGGAGCAGCGTTTGCAGCTTCTTTAGCTTCGTTATCTAATTGATCAGCAACAACGTTAGAAGCAAAGACGAAGGCCATTGCTACTGCAGCTGTTTGCATCCATTTCACTAAGTTCATAATTACCTCCAAAAAAAGAAACTCCAGAGAAACAAAACCCATCTCTCTGGATTTCCTTTAACGTTAATGCATCTGCCGTTCCTCATTACTACTGCTGCTCTTAGAGATCCATCAAATTCTGTGTTTTGGACCACTTTTTGCTGCGATGCGCAAATCAAGTGGAATATTTTACTCGGGTAGCTTGTGATTAAGTATATGTAATCATTATTATTTGCTCTCTGTTTCAAGCGATGACGAACTTTGCGTCTAGACATAAATTTTGATTCCCTTATATTTCCCCAACTTTTAACGAACTTAAAGGATAGCTATGTTTAAAAATCTGGTTCCTCTTTTACTGGCTGTGTTTGTCGTATCTTGCGGCGGGGGCAATAAGTCTGCTTACGATAGCGAAAACCCTAAAGGATATGCATACGAGAACGGGCCTTCTTTACCAGCGACCGCTTTTTTTCAAATTGGCTCCCTCCAAAGAAATTTTGTCAATCAACACAACGTAAGCTGTATCAGTGACAAGCAAAAAAATGAAACAGTTATCATCTTCAACGATGCCAACAGCGGCTCTACGTTATCAGTTCGAATGGGACATGTGGATTTAAGCGACTCCTCAGGCTCCAGAACATACAATGTCGCAGCCAACCCTGGCCAAGACAGTTTTATCCTTGCGATAGATTCAGACAAAAACAATGGCACTTTCCGGTTGGTCGAAAACCCAAATTCCTATTACAAGCCCAATTGCCAGATCAATTACACGCTCGATTCTTGGCAAATGAATGCAGAGTTTAAATGCTATTCGATGACCAATCGTTCTGGTCAAACCCAAGAGGCTTCAGGAAATTGGTCCTGCAGGCTCCAATCGGAGGTTCAGTGGCAATGGTAAACAAAATATTAAACTTCCTCTCAATTTCTCTTGTTTTGTCCAGCTTAGGACTTTCCACGTTTTCGTTGAAAGCAGAAGCTGCTACTGAGCTTGAACAAATTCAAGAAATCAGAAAGTTTTTTGGCTTAGACCAATACTCTTACCAACCTAATCTTAGCCAAATCAAAATTGCTGTTATTGATAATGGTTTCGAAGGCTATGACGCTGCTAAAAAACAGCTTCCAGATTCTACTGAGGTTGTAAGCGCTTATCCTAAAGAGATGATCTCTAAGTATAATCTTGGAGATCCTGACTATGTCCAAGCACCTATCCCAACTGAACACGGTAAAACCATGGCTCAGATCATTTGGGGAATTACAGGCGCTAACCCCCAAGGACCTAAATTTTATCTTCTTAATGCCAACGGCATCACCAACTTTAGACGAGCTGTAAGGTATGCGATTGAGCAAAAAGTTGACTTGATCCTTTATAGTCAAAACCGAGAGTGCTGCGGGAACTTCGACGGTGGTGGATTTTTAAATGAAATTGTCAATCAAGCAACCCGAGCTGGAATTATTTGGATCAATGCTGCCGGGAACTATGGGGGTCATGTTTTTAATGGCACTGTTCAATCGATTGGTGGAGACCAATGGGTTCACTTCCAAAATGCCAAAGAGCTAAGACTCAAAAGCAGACTCGACGAAAATAAAGCCCAAGTGATTCTGACTTGGTCAGCTAATGCTGCAGAAGAGGACTCTGGCACCAACGAAGATCTCGACTTGTTTATTTACGATGAAAACAACAATCAAGTAGCTAAAAGCGAGTTAAAGCAAGTTCTTAAAAAAGATTCTCTAGCTGAAGGGGAAACCTTTCTAGCGAGGGAAAGAATCAGTTTTGAGTTTTCTAAAAACAAAAACGGTTACTACAGAATTTTTGTAAGAGCCCAAAACAGAAATTTTAATAGTAGAAATAACGTAAGAGTTGTGGTGATTCCCGAGAGACCGCCCGTTCAAGACAACGAAACTCAAAAAATGGTGGATGCTATTGAGTTTTTAGATGCGGTTAAAGGCAGAGAAATCATGGTCCCTGCCGACAATCCCAATGTCATCACAGTTGGGGATGTCAGTGGCTTTTCAGCGATAGGGCCCACTCTGGATGGTCGAATCAAACCGGAAGTTATCCTTGAAAATTCGGTTGCAAGCTTCTCAAACGGACAATCCTCGTCAGGAACATCCAATGCAGCAGCTTACTTCACGGGAATTGTTGCAGTATTAAAATCTTATGCTCCTCATCTAACTCGAGAGCAGATTATTAACTTCCCTAAGAAACGCCCATCTTCACTCGGAGCTAAAATTCGAAGAACC
>Ga0214923_10002484_pt1 | contig 24460 bp, 25 predicted proteins | sample LL1510_MetaG_FD_177993 | JGI IMG/M metagenome (GOLD analysis project Ga0214923, IMG submission 177993) | Freshwater microbial communities from Lake Lanier, Atlanta, Georgia, United States - LL-1510 | ecosystem: Environmental > Aquatic > Freshwater > Lake | place: USA: Georgia | collected...
CGGCGATGACCCTGGCTTTCACTAGACCCTGAACTCGCGATTTCATTGACAGATCAGTGCGCTACGGATGGTCGTGTCATGCGACACGGTGCAGGGAAAGGCTCGTGAAACTGTGCGCAAGCACCGTACCCTGAGAGCCATGACTACCCCCGAGAAGAACGCCCCCGCACGCCGCCGGCGAATTCCCACCGCGGCGGTCAATCGACTCCCTGTGTATCTCCAGATCCTCACCGATTTGCAGCTCACGGAAACCACGCAGGTCTCGAGCGATCAGCTCGCCGCATTGGCGAACGTGAACGCTGCAAAGGTCCGCAAGGACCTCTCGTATCTCGGCACCTACGGCACTCGCGGTGTCGGATACGAGGTTGCGTTCCTCATCTATCAGATCAAGCGTGAACTCGGCTTGCTCACAGAGTGGAAGACGATCGTCATCGGAGCCGGAAACCTCGGTGCTGCGATCACCGTCAACGGTGGTTTCGCCTCCCGCGGATTTCCTGTCATCGGCATCTTCGATGTCGATCCGCGGAAAGTCGGCACTCGAGTCGGAGAGCTTTCCGTGCGCAACCTCGACGAAGTCGCAGACTTCGTTCGAACCAACGGTGTGCAAATCGGCGTTCTCGCCGTGCCAGCGACCGCCGCTCAGTCGGTTGCCGACGACCTCATCTCTGCAGGCATCGGTTCGCTTCTCAATTTCGCCCCGATCGTGCTGACCACTCCGAAGAACGTCGCGGTGCGCAACGTCGATCTCGGAGTGGAACTGCAGATTCTCGGATATCACGAGCAGATGCGCCGCCAAGCCTCTTCAAAACCGACCACCATCTCGGTCTAAAAGAAGCACCGCAAGGTGCTGGCGTCGTCTTCCTTCGAACGAGATTAGGCTCGTGCACTGATGCCGCTGCCGATTTCTCGCGGCCGAATCTCCCATACTCTCCGTGGCGAGGCTGGTTGGCTGTTCCGTTCGTTGTTCGGCAGTCTCAGAGACGATTCCGTGATTCGTCAAGCAGAAGCGGCATTCGCCAAACACATCGGAAGAGCCGAGTGCATCGTCTTCCCGTTCGCGCGCACCGCAATTTGGGCGACGATGCAGGAACTCAATCTTCCGCGTGGCAGTCGTGTTGTCATGCCGCCAATCACGATCAAGCCGATACTCGACGTGGTCGTGCACCTCGGATACGAACCCGTCTTCGTCGACATCGATCCCTCCACCGCCTGCTTTGACGAGAAGGAACTTGCAGAAGTCGTCAAGTCCAAGCCTGCAGTGGCGATCCTCACGTATCTTTTCGGCTTGGTGCCAAACGTCGAGCGGATCACCCAGATGCTGCGCGACAACGGCGTTTTCATCATTGAAGACTTCTCGCAGTGCCTGAACGGGGAGTATGAGGGGCGAAAGATCGGAACGTTCGGCCAGGTCGCCATCTATAGCGCCTCATCCGTCAAGACATTCGACACTTTCGGCGGTGGTTATGCATTGACGGACGATCCTGCAATGATCGCGGGCTTGCGGCGACGCCAGGCAAATCTCGCACCGTCGAAGCGTGCCGATCTCGTGCGAAGTGTCGTGCGCAACTTCGTCCGCAACCTTGCGTCGTCACGCGCACTGTTTTCAATAATCACGTTTCCGTTGTTGCGCGTCGCTACGAAGTTCTCGAAGAAGGCAGTAGGTAGGTTCACGGGGGCTCGCAGCACGCAACCGCTTGGCGAGCTGCCACCCGAATGGTTTCGTCGCTACACATCCGTGCAGGCACAAGTGGCTCTTGCCGAACTTCCGAGAGTGCGAGCTCGGGACGAACGACGAGTTTCCGCTGTCGAACAGATGGTTGTCACTTCTGGGGTCTCGGACCGACCGTTTGGTGCTCCGGGACAGCGGCATGTCTACTGGCAATTCATCGTGTACGTCACCGATTTTCCGTCGGCCCGCGAACGACTTGCCAAGCACGGAGTTGACTGTGCGACGACGAGCCTCGTCTTACTCACCGACTTGCCGAAGTATCCCGGCCAGCGCCAGACACCTTGGGCTCATCGTCTGTATCACCTCGGCGTGTACCTGCCTTGTTATCACCAACTGCGACCGTCAGAAACAGATCGAATCGCCAGAGCGCTGCAAGAACTCGCCACCACACCGTGAACGTCGTCATCGGCTCGGGGCTCGCCGCAGTCGGAGCGATTCGAGCGTTGTTGAAAAGAGGCATTCGTCCAGTTGTCCTCGACATTGGTGATCGACTGCCTGAAGACACGATGCGGGTTCGACGTGCGATGTCGCACCGATCACCAAGTGAGTGGACCGACGATGAGTGGAAGCGACTCGGCGAAAATGAGACCGCCACGACGAGAGGCGTACCACGCAAGCTCGTATTCGGCTCCGACTACTTCTATTCAGCCGAACAGGCTCATGGAACCAAGTCCGAGTTCACCACAGGGAGCCCGCCGTGGTCACCTGCGCGTGGCGGTTTCAGCGTCGGTTGGGGTGCCGCGGTCTTGCCTCCGTCTGCCTCAGATATAGCGAGTTGGCCTCTCTCGCACGACGAGCTGCTCGCACACATGCGACTTGTGCTCGATGGCGTTCCGGTTTCGGAGCCCGACGATGAACTCGCCGCGGAGTTCGGTCGGATACGTCCCGAGAACCGCGAGCACTTGGCACTTTCTCGAGGTCAGCGACAACTACTTGAGCGTCTGCAACAAGTTCGCACGCAATCAGAATCTGCGCAGGTGTTGGTGGGGCAGAGTCGATTGCTGACTCGCGCGGATGCACGTTACTCGGCTCGGTGCAGGATGTGCGGGCACTGCAGTTCTGGTTGCGTGTACGAATCCATCTATACGGCGGAACAGGAGTTCGATCGTTGGACCCACGAGGGAAGCATCGACTACCGAAGTGGGGCAGTCGTGTTTCGCCTCCACGAGGACGGCGGAGTTGTGCGGATTCACTATGAATCTGCGGGTCGACTGGAGACCCTCGAGGCGGATCGGGTGTTCGTCGCGGCTGGTGCCGTGAATTCGACTCGACTGTTGCTCAACTCGTCGCCGGACAAATTGGAGAGTGCCATCATTCGCCGTACCGGTTACATGGTGCAGATGTATGCATCTCCATCGCCACTCGCCGTCGACTGGCCGAACGTCAATACACAGGCATCTCACTTCGTGGCTCTTCGGCATCGGGAGACGGCACCGTATTGGGCACATGTCCAGATTGGGCAACCGAACGAACTCATCCTCAAACGACTTGGTCTGCGTCAAGCGAACTTGACCACCCTTGTCGGTCGAACTTCAAAAGCTGTCGCAAGCCGGCTGGTCTCCGCAGCATTGAACGTGCACAGTGATCGCGGTCCGACGTACGAAGTCCGGATCGCCCGTGATGACCGACGATTGCCGAACATGATGACTCGTCAACAGTGGGACGACGATTCACGAACGACTGTCAACTCGTATGCAAAGGTGCTGGGGCGCGTGTTACGCGGCGCCGGCTTGTATCAAGTGCCGTTCGCTCGCCAGAACTCCGGAGCGGCCCTCACGTACCACTTCGGAGCATCCTTCCCGATGGCATCGCAACCGACAGCTGCGAACCACACCGACACGCTTGGTCGTCCGTTCGGCTGGCAGCGAATTCACGCCGTCGACACGTCGGTACTTCCGGCCATCCCAGCGACAACAGTTGGCCTTTTGACGATGGCAAACGCCCACCGAATTGCGGCGAACGCCCCCTGAAATTCTCGCCTACTCGATAGTCCGCGGCGCGAGCACCTTGGCAGGTACACCGCCGACGATTGTGTGTGCCGGTACGTCCGCCACGACGACGGAGCCTGCTGCAACCACGGCACCTTCACCGATCGTCACGCCGTAACGAACCGTTGTGTTGCCGCCGATGTATGCGCCTCGGTGGACCACGATGGACTCGGCAATGTCGTCGAGCTCTGCAGTCCGGGGGTTCTGACCTGCTCCGAAAAACGTCACCTGTGGTCCGAGGACGACGCCGTCCTCTAAGACGATGCTCGCATCCTTCTTCAACAGCGAGGGAAAAATCCGACAACCGCGATTGATTGCGACATCGTTGCCAATGCTTACCTTGTGCGGGTAGCGGATGTAGGTGTCGTAGTCGAGTAGTACGCGTCTGCCGTACCGACGACAGAACAACTTGTAGAACGCCCAACGAACAAACGGCGGCATGACGTTGAGTATCAGGAAGAGCAGGTGGTCGACGTACGAGAACGCCGAGAATGCGATCCGTGCAGCGCGACCCGATGAGTTTTGGCCAGCACTCACGCTCAGAACGCTACTGATGCTCTCGTAGCCTGACGTGTGATGCGTCAGCTGATGTCGTGGCGGACATGGGCAGCGGTCGGTCTGCTCGTTGCACTGGTCGTCGTCGTGCGGATAGTCAACGCCGGGGATGCGCGAAGTTCTCGGGACGACGACGCCGCTCAACCGAGCATCCGACAAGTCGAGACGGTTGCATCCGTGATGAGCATTGACGCAAGTGAGGCCTTCTCTGTTGTCGAAGGAGTGACGGTCGGGTCGGCCGCGATCAACCTCGATGACGGTCGCACGGTCAGCATCGCCCGTGGGACGCCCGGCGAGATCGACTGCACGGATCGGACGACCCCTGCAGCATGCGTGCTGTTGGCAGACATGCTTGGAGAGGGCGTCGTGTGGTACGCGCTCGTCAACGCCGACAGCACCATCGCTCGAACGCTCGTGCTGCCGACCTTGGTCGACATGGTCGACGGGGGAGACACCGGTGTGTTGGCAAACGGTTGGCATGTGCCGTTGGCCAACGGCGTCATCCGCACCTGTGCAGGTGAGCCTCGCTCAACGACCCTGCGCGCTTTCATTGAGTCATATTCTGAAGCTGGCATCCGCACGGTGCTCGATCTCGATCGCGACGAAGTCGTCGAGGTGATTTGCGCAAACTGATCTCGCGCGAACGGCGTCAGACGGCTTAGGCGTTCGGTGCAAGGCGGACGATTCGCGCCGCCATCGCGTAGGCAACTTCCGCAGGACCCTTCTCATCGGGGCGCAGCAGATTGGCCATGATGCGCAACACCCACTCCATGAGCGTGCGGCTGTGGATGCCAACTCGCGATAGTTCCCGCATCAGAGCAGGTCGACCGATAACGCGTGCAAAGAGGCGGGCGACTTTGAAATATTGCCCGTATTCGGCGTCAAGAAGGCTGGGATAGTGCTGCAACGCCGAAGCATCACCGCTCGCGAGTGCGTCATGCAACACTCCGGCAGCGATACGCGCAGTCTCGTAGGCGTAGTCAATCCCTTCACCGTTGAACGGATTCACGCTGCCCGCCGCATCGCCGATCATGAGGTGCGTCGCCCCGACTTTGGGGAAGATGGATCCACCCATCGGAATCTTGCCGCTCGTCGCACGACATTCGGGCTTCGAAGGGTCGATTCCCCAGCGTTCGGCAATCATGTGGGCGTACGAGTCGAGAAGATGCGAAGTGTTCACGTCTTTGAACTTCTTGAAGGTCGACAAGAGACCGACGCCGACATTGATCGTGCCGTCGCCGACGGGGAAGATCCAGCCGTAACCAGGCATTGAGTTACCGTCACGGTCTTGCACGTCGAGAGCCGACTCGATCCACGGTTCGTCGTGTCGTGGGCTCACCCAATACGTGCGAATGGCGGTGCCGTAGGGCCATGACTTCGTCCGAGCGGTGCCGAGTGAGCGCCCGAACCGGCTGTTGGCGCCGTCGGCGACCACCACGTAGTTGGCACGAATCGCCACCTTGCGTCCTTCGTCGAGGTCGTTGACCACCGCACCACGAACGCAACCTCTTTCCATAATCGGCGTAGTCGCCTCGTGGCCTTGCAACAGCACTGCACCAGATTTTTCTGCGTTGAACGCAACCATCGCGTCGAGTTCGCGTCGACGCACTACGTATCCATGTCGTGGATATGTGGGGTGCGTCGGCCACTGCAGTTCGAGTTCTTTTCCGTGCGCGGTGGCGCGCAGGCCTTCATAACGATGGAACTGCTTGAGCCGCTCGCCAAGACCCATGTCGTCGAGCTGTTTCACCGCGCGCGGTGTGAGGCCGTCGCCGCACGTCTTCTCGCGGGGGAAGTGTTTTCGCTCGACAACCGTGACGTCGTGTCCGCGTTCGGCGAGCCAGTACCCCATCGCCGCGCCCGCCGGGCCACCGCCGACGACAAGCACGTCGGTTTCACGCGATGGCATCGCCGAGATGCCCTCAGTCTCGCCAGCAGACATCGCCGAGATGTCCTCGGTCTCTCTGCCCGCCGACGAGGCGTCGTCGTCATTCATGCGACTTCAGCGTAAAGATGCCTGGGCCTGCCTCAATAGCGCAGCGATGTGAAGATTGGCGCTCGAGAGGCGCTCGTGAGATCGGGGCTACTTGCCGGCGGGGCGCGGCTCGATGCCTATCGGGCGCGGTGGCGTCTGAAGCATCTTGAACGTGTCGGCGAGCGTGTTGAAGTCGACGCTTCCCGCCTCGAGTGCGGCGAAGATCTCCGAGTCTTCCGAGCACCAGGTGGCGTATTCGGCGGCCCACTGCTCGCTCTTCGGGTCTGCACCACCGATGGCGTAGCGCTCGTGGCACACCACTCCGAGAATCTCGTAGTCGGTCAATCCACCGCCCCATTTTTCGCCTTGGGATGGCATTGCGTTGCCGTTGTATGAAAGAGGGGCGTGGGCGCCACCCTCACGATTCGGGTCGCCGTATACGGCGAGTCCGGCGGAAACGAACGGCTGGCTGCCGGTGTACACGAAGTTGAGCATGTCTTCGATGTGCGGGAAGGTCTTCAGCACTTCGCCTTCGTGGAGCACTCGACCTGCGCCACCTTGACCTGCGGCACCGTGGCAACTTGCGCACGCGCCATAGACGGCCTCGCCGACAGCCATCGGCCCGGTCGCCTCACGTTCTTGCGGCGTCACTGCGAGCAGATACATGAACGCCCACACCGGCAAGAGGCTGAGCGTCGCCATGGCCCAGAACGGAATCTTCTTGCGCGTTTTGGCGGCGACGACATAAGCGGGGTCTGGTTTCGGCGGCGGCGGAGGAGCGATTTCGGCGGCGAGGGCAGGTGCGGCCGACGACGTGGACTGCTTGGCGACTTCCTTCGACGCGCTCGGCTCGGCCGACGGCGAACCGCCCGAGAGAACGGCGCGACGGTCCTTCGATCGTTTGAGGAGATAGTCGGGTATTTCAGTCACCGCTCAGATTCCTGACTATGCACGACGAACGACATCACCGTCGCCAGACTAATCGGCGAGTTGCCGGCCCCGATACTCCATGTGATGATGCGGAAGATTGCACGAACGCACGACGCACACCATTGGTCACACGGTTCATCTCGAGTGGGGTGAGCCCCCGAAAGGCGCGAAGACTAGGCTTCGGGACGGTGTTTGCCTGCGCGGCGAACAACCACGAAAGGCACCAATCGTCGCATGACCGCAGTCGACATCCTCCGATGGCCCGGCGTGAATCAGGCGTTTCTCTTTTCGTTCGTCGTGACCGGGTTTCTGGCGTACCTCGTCGTTGTCGTCGGCAAGCGACGACCCGTCGATCGTAAAGCGACGTGGGGTGAAGCGATGTTCGGTAGCGCGTACGCGTTCTTCGTCATCTTCCTTGCGTTCGGAGTGGTACCCCACCAATGGATCGACCACGCCGACAAAGAACTCGGCTGGCGCAAAGACAAACTCATCTTCGGTCCGTTCAATATCTTGAAGCCGCAAGAGTTCGGCGGTCCTTTCCCCTTCACCATCAGTTACGAAGCGCTGCGCGACATCGTCGTGCTCGTCATCCACGGCATCTACATCGGACTTTTCATCTACCTCTTCATCTGGTGGCAGAAACGAGGCGAAGCGAAGCCTGCAGCATTGCCAAGTAGCACGTATGGTCGACCGCTCGTGAAGAAGGCGTGACGAGATGACCCGCACTGATGCCAACCCGCCGATGATGCCGTTCACCGACGAGTACACGCTCGTCGAAGTTGACGCCGACTATCTGAACAAGGCGGTCAAGCCGAAGCAGTTCATCCACATCGACCAGAGCGAGTGCATCATGTGCGAGGGATGCGTCGACATTTGCCCGTGGAAGTGCATCCACATGGTCAGCCCCGGGGCAGTGGTCGATTCGACTGGTACGGAGAAGCCCGGTGCCGATCCGAGCGACCATGTCATCTTTACCATCGACGACGACATCTGCACGCGTTGTGCTCTCTGTGTTGATCGTTGCCCGACCGGCGTCATCGTGCTCGGCAAAGTCGGTGTCGCACCAGCCACTGGAGACCCGCACGCACGCACCAACAATCACGGATACGCATACGGGATGAGGTTCTAAGGAGAAACCATGTCGAGCATCGTCGAAGAAACCCCGCGCCCGTCACTGAAGGAACGCCTGTCGAAGGTCGGCGAGCAAGTTCAGGGCAGCCAAGTGTGGAGCTCGATCTTCCGACCTGGTTCGATCTTCCGAAAGGGCTACACCGACTCGCCGCGCAATCGTTCGTACGTCGTCATGAACTCGGTGCTGTACCACCTGCACCCAGTGAAGGTGAAGCGGCACGCGGTGAAGGTGAGTTACACGCTGTGTCTCGGCGGACTCTCATTCTTCCTCTTCATCCTGCTCACGATTACGGGCATTTTCCTGATGTTTTTTTACCGCCCGACCGCAGCCAACGCATGGAACGACATCCAGTCGCTGCACACTTCGGTGACGTTCGGCCTGATGGTGCGCAACATGCACCGTTGGGGAGCGCATCTCATGGTGCTCTCGGTGTTCTTGCACATGGCGCGCGTCTTCTACCACGGCGCTTACAAGGCGCCGCGTGAGTTCAACTGGGTGGTCGGAGTAATCCTGCTCACCCTCACCTTGCTTCTCTCATTCACGGGTTATCTCTTGCCATGGGACCAGCTCGCTCTGTGGGCGGTGACAGTCGGTACCAACATGATGGGATACTCACCGCTTATCGGTTCGCAGGTCAGGTTTGTGTTGCTCGGCGGAACGGAAATCGGCGCTGAGACGCTCCTGCGCTGGTATGTGTTGCACGTGTTGCTCTTCCCGTTCGTCACGGTGATCTTCCTGGCCATCCACTTCTGGCGCGTCCGCAAGGACGGCGGCATCTCAGGGCCGCTCTGAGCGAAAGAGGACGACGATGACGGAAATCCCCGAACACCTCCTCAAGCGTGCGAAAGCCGCTCGCGAAAAATCGGAGTCGACGGACGCCGCCGCCGTCACCGGTGATGCTGCGTCGCGCATCCCGTCGGAATTGCTGGAGCGCAGCAAGGCTGCGCGTTCAGGCGGAGTCGCCGTCAAGGACTCGCCATCGACGCCAGTCGTAGCCGCACCCGCCGGAGGCGGAGTGCCCGTCGGGGCCGGCCCTGGCGGCCACACGCAGCGACTGCTCACCGTCGTGAAGTCGGGCTCGATTCAAGACGTGAAGGCTGTGCCGGTCGACAAGGTACACGTCTGGCCGCACCTGCTCTCGATTGAGTTCGTCGCGGCGCTCGCCTGTCTTGCATTCACCTTTATGTTCTCCTGGTTCGTCAATGCACCGTTGTTGCAAGCCGCCAACTTCAATCAGACGCCAAACCCGTCGAAGGCTCCTTGGTACTTCATGGGTTTGCAGGAGCTGCTCACGATGTTCCACCCGATGATCGCCGGCGTCACCATTCCGGGAATGGGCCTCATCTTGCTCATCTTCGCGCCGTACCTCGACCGCAATGTCTCCAACAAACCCGAAGACCGAAAGTTCATCACCAGTCTGATGACGATTCACATGATGTTCTGGGCGGTGCTCGTGATCATCAGCTCGTTCTTCAGAGGCCCCGGCTACAACTTCACGCTGCCGTGGCGTGACGGCATCTTCTTCGAGCTCTGAACCATGAACACCAACACCATCCTCGTCATCGCTGTTGCCGTGCTCGTCGTGCTCGCTGCCGTGGTCGTGCTCACTGCCGCCCGTCGCAAAGACTCGACGGGTGTGCTCTCGCGGGAGACTCGGTCCCGGGACGCTGCCGGCGAGCAATCGGCAAAGGGTCGCGACTACGAGCGAGAGGCCGTCGCTGCCCGCACCACTGCACTTGCGGTACCGCCGAGCGTTGCGGTAGCCCCGTTCTCGCCGCCAGACCCTGAGGTCATCGGAGTCTCGCGTCGTCAGTTCTTCAATCGCGCCACCGTCACGCTGATGAGCGCCGGCCTCGGTGGTTTCGGCGCTGCCGTAATCAGCTTCCTCTGGAAGGGCGCAGAAGGCGGCTTCGGATCCAAGATCAACGCTGGGAAGCTCGACGACATCATCGCTGGTATTCGTTCCAACAAGGGTTTCTTGTACGTCCCTGAAGCTCGAGCATGGGTGACCGAGTATCCAAAGGAGTCGCTAGCGAAAGCCCAGATGGTGTACGGCAAACAGGCGCCAGTGTTCTCCGGAATGCAGGCTGGCGTGGTTGCTTTATATCAGAAGTGTCCGCACCTCGGTTGTCGCGTACCGAACTGCCCGACGTCTCAGTGGTTTGAGTGCCCGTGCCACGGATCCCAGTACAACCGTGTCGGCGAAAAGAAGGGCGGCCCGGCACCCCGCGGCATGGATCACTTCGCGGTGTCGATCAATAACGGCAACGTCGTGATTGATACCGGCGCCGTATTCGGCGGAGCGGCAATCGGTACGAACACCACTGGTCAAGAAGCAGAGGGGCCGCATTGCGTGGGCTCAACAGGAGGCCATTAACCCGATGACTCCTCTTTTCGCTGACGTCACCACCACACTCGCGTGGATTGCCCTCGTCACCGCGATCGGTGGCTGGGCGTTGTATGCCTTTTTCAACATTCGTTCCAGTCGCGCCGAAATCGGCTCGGAGATCGAGCTCGCAGCCAATCGCAAACCGTATTACGACGACGAGGTGCTCGAAGGCAAGAAGCTTGAGCGCACCCAGTTGCTGGGGCTTGCATTCCTGGCGGTCGTCACCGTGACATTGCCGTTGTACTGGATTCTCGAGCCGGGCCGCCAAGCCGGGGCGAAGAAGGAGTTCGAGCACAAATTCGAGCTGTGGGGTTCGGGTCTGTTCGCCGCGACTGCCGATGGCGGTTTCAATTGCGCAGGTTGCCACGGCGGCATGAAAGGCGGTGGTGGCATCGCGTCGTTCGCCGTCACCGACCCGAAGACCGGCGAAGTGAAGTCGGTCAACTGGAAGGCACCAGCGATCAACACGGTGTTCTATCGCTACAGCGAGGAAGAAGTCCGATTCATCCTCAACTATGGTCGTCCGTTCTCCCCGATGTCGGCATGGGGCCTCGTCGGCGGTGGTCCGATGAACGAACAACAAATTCAAACAGTGCTCGACTACCTGAAGAGCATCCAGATTCCTCGCGAGGGCTGCAGTGCTCCGGATGACGATGCGCGGACGTGCGACGGTGGACACCTGCCGGCTGCCAAGCAACAAGAGATTCAGGCTGAAGCAGAACGTCTCGTCAAGGCCGGAACCTACTCATCGCTCGGCGAAGCGCTGTTCAATCTCGACCTTGGTGCTGGAAACTTCTCATGCGCGCGTTGCCACACGAAGGGCTGGTCGTACGGCGAGCCGCAGATCACCGGCGGCGGCGCGTTCGGTCCGAACCTCACCGGCGGCTCGACCATCCGCCAGTTCCCGAACCAAGAGGACATGATTGCGTTCATCTCCGCCGGAAGCGAATACGGCAAGAAATACGGTGAACAAGGCCAAGGCAGTGGTCGTATGCCGGGCTTCGGGGCCATGCTGACCCCAGATCAGATCAAGGCCATCGTCGAATACGTGCGCGGCCTGTGATGAACGCTCTCATGACGCTCGCCATCAACTGGGAGCCGCAACTGCGTGGCTACACCGTGGTGCTCATCTCGATTGTGGTGCTTATCGGCGGAACGTATCTCATCGTCGGAACGAACTTGGGAGCACGCCTCGGCTTCCTCGTCATCTTGGGAGGGCTCTTTGGCTGGATGGCGGCAATGGGCACCATCTGGTGGACGTACGGAATCGGTCTGAAAGGGCGCGAGCCGTCGTGGAAGGAGGCTGCACCAGCGACGATCATCCGTGACGGCGAGTTGTTGCAGACCGTCGGCATTCTCGACCAGCCACTCAAGTTGGCGGATTCACCGAAACAAAATGCCGAGACAGTCGCATCGGCTCTCGTGTCGGAGGGTTGGCGCAAACTCGATGAATCAGATCCGCAGCGCGGTCAGGCAGTCGCAGCGTCGGACGAGATACTCATCAACCAGGCGGAAGAATTCGCGGCTGGGGAATTCGTATCGGTGGCGGTGTTCGACAGGGGTGGCGACCGCTGGCCGAAGATCAACGACTCACTTGACTTTGTCGCGTTCTTCCATGAGCCGCGCTACGCACTGGTCGAAGTGGCACCCGTGGTGCCGCAGCGAGTTGAACCGGGTCGAGCGCCAGCCCGCCCGAAGATCGACGAAACGCAAGAGCGTCGATATGTGCACATGGTGCGCGACCTCGGCAACAAGCGTCAGCCCGCGATGTTCATCACCATCGGATCCTTGATCATCTTCGTGATCCTGTGCTGGCTGCTCCACCGCCGCGACCTGATACTGCGCGAGAACCTCGCTCGCGCTCGAGAACTCGAAAAGGTCTGAACCCGCTCAGTCGGGGGTGACGATGGGCCAGTACCTGCCAATCGTCGTGCTCACCGCATTGGCCGTCGTCTTCGGCGCGCTCTCGCTCGTCGCCTCGAAGTTGCTCGCACCGAAGCGTCCGAATACCGCCAAGGACGCGCCGTACGAGTGTGGCATCGTGCCGAGCAAGGAGTCGCCCGAGCGTTTTCCGGTGTCGTTCTACATCGTGGCGATGCTTTTCATCATGTTCGACATCGAGATCATCTTCGCCTACCCGTATGCGGTCGCCCGCGAGTCGCTCGGCGCATTCGGATTCTGGGAGATGGTGGCGTTCAGCGCCGTCTTCTTCGTCGCGTTCGTCTACATGGTTGCTCGCGGGGCGCTCGAGTGGGGACCACTGAAGAAAGAACTGCCCGTCGGCGACGTGTCCGTCCTGCCCGTTACGAAACAGGGTGTCAAGGTTGTCGGCCTTGACGGACGTGCGATGCCCGAAGCCCGTGAAGCAGGTGCCGCATGAGCGCAGTCCGTGACGTGCTCGACAACGGCCTCGGTGGTGTCAAGCACAACTTTCTCACCGGTCGTATCGAAGACTTGGTCAAGTGGTCACGTTCGCGTTCGAGCTGGGGAGCGACGTTCGGTCTGGCGTGTTGCGCGATTGAGATGATGGGTACCGGCGCACCGCACTACGACCTTGCCCGCTTCGGCATGGAAGTGTTCCGCGCTTCGCCGCGCCAGGCAGACATCATGATCGTGGCGGGCCGAGTGAGCCAGAAGATGGCGCCGGTGCTGAGGCAGGTGTACGACCAGATGATGGAACCCAAGTGGGTGATCTCGATGGGTGTGTGTGCATCAAGCGGCGGGATGTTCAACAATTACGCGATCGTGCAAGGCGTCGACCAGATCGTGCCGGTTGACGTATACGCCCCTGGTTGCCCGCCGACACCCGAGACGCTCATCCACGCCATCGAGACCCTGCACCAATTGATTGAAGACGGGGAGATCATGCAGCGCCGCGCCGCGACGGGTGGGGGAGCAAACATCCACATCCAAGAGATTCCTGCCGGCATCACCACTCCAGTTGCGCTGGAGCGGCGCTGAACTCATGACTGTAACCGGGGCGGATCAGGCGACGTCATCCGCATCTTCCGTGTCGGCGAGCTTCGTCGTGCCGCAAGGTGCCGTTGTCGGAGAGTCCCGCGGACAGAAGGTGCTCTTCGTCGAGTCCGCGAAGTATCTCGCGGCGATCGAGTCGCTGTACCGAGACGGTTTCACGATGTGCGTTGATCTCACCGCGGTCGATTATCTGACGCACCCAGGCCGGTCATTGCCTACGGGTGTCGTCGGTGAACGATTCGAAGTCGTCGTCAACTTGTTGTCGTTGAGCCGTCGCGAGCGGGTGCGGGTACGGGTGCAGGTGGCGGACAACGCATCGCTGGCCTCGATCTTCGACGTGCATCCCAGTAGCGAGGCGATGGAGCGCGAGGTATTTGACATGTTCGGTATCCGCTTCGACGGACACCCTGACCTCACGCGAATACTCATGCCCGAGGACTGGGACGGCCATCCGTTGCGCAAGGACTACTCGCAGGGGCGCATTCCGGTGCAGTTCAAAGGAGCGGCGTCGTGACAACGATTGACGACCGCACGACCGAGGCCGCCGTGACTGGTGCCGGATCTGCGGCGCGCATCACGTCGGCTGGTGCATCGACGAGCGAGGGTGGCCAAGAGCTTCGGCCGCGTAGCGAGATTTCGCAGAAGGAGTTGATGCGCGAAGCAGGGGCGGTGCTGCGAATGAGCGAGTCTGCCGCTGCGGCTCTCTCCGAGCTGAGCGCGGACGCGGGCGAAGACCAGTCGATGATCATCAACATGGGCCCGCAGCACCCGAGCACGCACGGCGTGTTGCGCCTCATGCTCGAACTGCAGGGCGAGAAGGTGCTGCGCTGCAAGCCGATCATCGGTTATCTCCACACAGGTATGGAAAAGACGGGTGAGTCGCTGACGTTCCTCCAGGGCGGAACGAACGTGACGCGCATGGACTACCTCTCGCCGTTGAACAACGAGCTCGTCTTTGCAATGGCGACCGAGAAGTTGCTTGGTATTGACGGCGACATCCCCGAGCGCGCCCAATGGATGCGAATGCTCTTGTCGGAGCTCAATCGCATGAGCAGCCATCTCCTGTTCATGGCCACCAACGGCATGGATCTCGGGGCTGTCTCGATGATGCTGTACGGCTGGCGTGAGCGCGAAGAAGTGTTGCGTTTCTTCCAGAAGGTCACTGGATTGCGCATGAACCACAACTTCATCCGCCCAGGTGGCCTCGCCGCCGATCTTCCGGCCGGCTGGCGAGACGACGTGTTGCACCTGCTCGACATGTTGCCGCCGCGCCTTGCCGAATACGAAGTGCTGATGACAGGACAGCCGATCTGGCGCGAACGTCTGCAGGGCGTCGGAGTCATCACACAGAGCGAGGCACTCGCACTTGCAGCGACCGGACCCATCCTTCGTTCAACGGGCCTCGCATGGGACTTGCGACGCGACATGCCCTACCTCAAGTACCGAGAGGTCGATTTTGACGTCGTCGTCGGAGCGCACGGCGATGCCTACGACCGATACGCAATTCGCCTCAATGAGATTCGCGAGTCGATGAAGATCGTCCGCCAGATTCTTGAGCGCATGCCTTCTGGTGACTACCGCATCCAGAACAAGAAAGTGACTCCGCCGCCTCGCGGGCGCATCGACGAGTCAATGGAAGCGCTCATCCACCATTTCAAGATCTTCACCGAGGGCTTCAAGGTGCCCGAGGGTGAGGTGTACGTCGCAATTGAGTCACCGCGTGGCGAGATCGGCTGCTACATCGCGAGCGACGGCTCGTCGGTGCCATATCGCATGCATGTGCGCGCTCCGAGCTTCGTCAACGTGCAATGCCTGCCGCACATGATGCGCGGTGGCCTCGTGGCAGACGCAGTCGCAGTGATCTCGTCCATCGACCCGGTGCTCGGCGAGGTCGACCGATGACCCGCCTGAACGACGACCGCGTCGAGATTGCAAAAGAGATCATTGCGCGATTCCCGCGCAAGAAGTCAGCGCTCATTCCGCTCTTGCACCTTGCGCAGGAGCAAGACGGATACGTCGCACAAGACGCCATGGTGCACATTGCCGAGCTGCTCGACCTCGCCCCAGCCGAGGTCTACGGCACCGCGAGCTTCTACGAGATGTTCAAGTTCCACCCGGTGGGCAAGTACTGCATCAACATCTGCACCAACATCTCGTGCCAGCTCGTCGGCGCCTGGAACTTGCTGCACCATGCAGAAGAGCGTCTCGGCATCAAGGCGGGTAGCACCACCGACGACGGCCTGTTCACCGTTGAAGACGTTGAATGCATCGCAGCGTGCACCGAAGCGCCGGCGCTGCAGGTCAACTATCGGTACCGATACAAGGTGACGCCCGAGTCGTTCGACCAGATGATCACCGACATTGAATCCGGTCGCATGAATGCCGACGTTCCACCGCACGGAACTCTTGCCACCGTCCGCCAAGCGACCCCACCAAACTGGAGCAACCGGGGCGTCGAGGCACAGGCAAAGGTGGACGAGCGATGAGCGTCCCCACCGGTCCTCGCATCATCACGTCGCGATTCGATGTCGCCGACGGCCACACCTACGCGGGATACGTGCGCACCGGCGGCTACGCAGCATTGCGCAAGGCCGTGTCTTCGATGACGCCGCAACAAGTGCACGACGAAGTGAAGGCGGCGGAGATCCAAGGGCGCGGCGGCGCAGGGTTCCCGGCCGGCACGAAGTGGGGCTTCCTTCCGGCTGACGGGCATCCTCGGTACCTCGTCATCAATGGCGACGAGAGCGAGCCTGGCACCTACAAAGACCGACTGCTCATGGAGCGTGACCCTCACCAATTGATCGAAGGCATTGTCATTGCGTGCTACGCACTGAACGCTGCGCAGGCGTTCTTGTACGTGCGAGGTGAGATGGCACTCGCACAAGAGCGCCTTGCCCAAGCGTTAAACGACGCGTATGCCAACAACATGGTCGGTAAGAACATTCTTGGTAGCAGCTTCTCCGTCGACATCACCCTCACTTGGGGTGCGGGTGCGTACATCGTGGGCGAAGAGACCGCGCTCATCGAGAGCCTCGAGGGCGAACGTGGAATGCCGCGATTGAAGCCACCGTTCTTCCCTGCGGTGAAGGGGCTCTACATGCAGCCAACGATCGTCAACAACGTCGAGACGCTCGCCAACGTGCCCTTCATCGTCGCGTCGGGTGGCGGACAGTTCAAGTCGATTGGTGCTGCGACCTCGACGGGAATGCGGATGTTCGCAGTCAGCGGTCACGTGAAGAAGCCCGGCGTCTTCGAGGTGCCCAACGGCGTCACCACGTTCCGCATGCTGTTCGAAGCGCCCGAATACTGCGGCGGTATCCGCGACGGACGCAGCGTCAAGGCGTTCATTCCCGGCGGTGCTTCGGCGATGTGGTTCTTCCCCGAGCATCTCGACATGGCGCTCGACAAGCCGACCGTCGACAAGGCCGGCTCGATGCTCGGTTCCGGGGCCATCGTGGTCATGGACGAGACCACCGACATGGTCGCAGCGTGCTGGCGCATCGTCAGATTCTTCGCCCGCGAGTCGTGTGGCAAGTGCACCCCGTGCCGCGAGGGAACGACCTGGCTTGAGCGCGTATTGAAGCGCATCCTCGACGGGCATGGCAGACCCGAAGACATTGACCTGCTCATGGAAGTGAGCGAGAGCATTAGTCCCGGAATTGCGTGGCCGCCACGCCAGACGACAATCTGCCCGCTCGGTCCGTCGGCGGTGTCACCGATCGCCTCAGCGGTTCGTCGGTTTCGCCATGAGTTTGACCATTACATCGCGTACGGCCGGCCCGTGGACGGCGTCGAGTCGCCGTTCGCCGTTCACGCAGCGAGCCACGCATAGGTAACGAATCATGACCGACACCGCCGCACCGAAAACCACCGTCAGCGTCACCATTGACGGACGCGCCGTCGAAGCCAAGCCGGGACAACTGCTCATCGACGCCTGCGAACAGTCGGGCTCGTTCGTACCGCACTTCTGCTACCACCCGCGCATGTCGCCAGTCGGTATGTGCCGACAGTGCATCGTCGAAGTCGAAGGACCACGCGGCAAGTCACTTGTCGTGTCGTGCATGACACCGGTTGCTGAAGGTCAAGTGGTGTCGACGACGTCAGCCCCGGCGAAGCGCGCCCAAGAAGGCGTGCTCGAGTTGTTGCTCGCTAACCACCCACTCGACTGCCCGGTGTGTGACAAGGGCGGCGAGTGCCCGCTCCAAGATCAGGCGTTCTCACATGGCCCTGGCGAGAGTCGATATGTCGAAGAAAAGCGGCACTACGAAAAACCGATTCCGATCAGCGACATCGTGTATCTCGACCGCGAGCGGTGCATCTTGTGCGACCGCTGCACCCGCTTCGCGAGTGAGGTCGCTGGCGACCCGTTGATCTCGTTCACCAGCCGCGGCAACAACACGCAGGTGATGACCTTCCCTGACGAGCCGTTCGCTAGTTACTTCTCGGGCAACACCGTGCAGATTTGCCCGGTCGGTGCCTTGACCGCCTCGCCGTACCGCTTCAAGGCCCGCCCATGGGACCTCGACCAGGTGGAAAGCACCTGCACCACGTGCAGTGTTGGTTGCCGCACCGTCGTACAGAGCAGCCGCGACGAACTCGTGCGTTACCAAGGTGTCGACATCGAGTCGGTCAACTGGGGTTGGTTGTGCGACCGCGGTCGATTCAACTTTGAGAGCGTGAACTCAAAAGACCGAGTCGGAGCGCCGATGGTCAAGTCGGGCGAGTCGCTCATCGAAACGACCTGGGCAAGCGCCCTCGACCGGGCGGGTCGCATTCTGCGGACCGTCCTCAACGATCGCGGCCCGAGCGCGGTCGGACTGTTGGGCGGCGCCCGCGGCACCAACGAAGATGCCTACGCGTGGGCCCTTCTCGCCGACGCTCTCGGCATCACGGCGCGCGACGCACAACTTGGAGATGGTCTGCCGGCAGAAGTGTTCGCGTTGCCGCAAGCGACCATTGCCGAAGCGTGCTCTTCGCCCACCGTCGTGCTGCTTGCGCCAGATGTCAAGGAAGAACTGCCCGTTCTGTACCTGCGGTTGCGCGACGCCGCCGAAAAGCGGCGTACCCGCATCATCGAGGTGTCACCCCGAGAGACCGGGCTCTCCTCGTATGCGTGGAAGTCGGTGCGCCATGATCCGGGCGACCAAGCGCGCGTCGTTAGCGAGGTGCTCGCGTCCGCCGAAGTCCGTGAGCAACTGGCAAAGGGTCAGGTGACGGTCGTTCTGGGTCGAGGCAATCTCGCCGAGTCGCCTGAGTTTGCGCTGCTTGCAACCGGCGCCGTAATGGCGGTCAAGCCCGAAGCCAAAGTCCTTCCGGTGCTTCGCCGCGGCAACCTTCGTGGTGCCGTCACGGCCGGACTTTCGCCTCGAGACGACCGCGGCGATGCGCTGTCGATGCTCGCACGAGCCGCAGCGGGAGAAGTGGAGTGCATCGTCCTTCTCGGCAGCGACCCGACGAGCGACGTGCCCGACGCCGACCTCGTGCGACGCGCCTTCGCAAGTACGAAGCACATCATCGCGATCGACACATTCATGACGGAGTCATCGCGCCGCGCCGAAGTGTTTCTTCCGGCCGCTGCGTACGGGGAGAAAGTCGGAACGACTACCAATTTCGAGGGACGAGTGAGCGACGTGGCACAGAAGATCACTGCCGCCGGCACCGCGCGACCAGATTGGATGATCGCCGCCGAACTTGCACTGGAGCTCGGTATTGATCTGGGTTTCGGTAGCTACGGCGAGCTTCACGACAAGATGACCGCATCGGTCGCTGCGTTCGCTCCAGCCGCCGACGCCAAGGTCGTGCGCCGTGAAGGCGTCGTTATGACGCACTCGGCGCCGGTGCGAATCACCGCGCCTTCCCGCGCTGCAGCACCGCGGCTCAATCACCACTTCCGTCTCGTCGTTTCTCGCGTGTTGTACGACCGCGCAGTCGGTACCGCAAAGAGTCCGTCGCTCGCGGGTCTGGCCCGCTGTTCCGCAGTCCACTTGCACTCCGCAGATGCAGCTCGGCTCGGGGTGCGCGAAGGCAGCGAAGTACGGGTTGCTGCGAATGGCGCCGCGGTCGTGCTGCCGGTGGTCTACGACGATGCAGTCGGTCGAGGAACGGCATTTGCACCCTTCAACCAGAACGGAAGCGACGTGCGGAATCTCATCCGTCACGACGTACCGGTTACCGACGCAGTCATTGAGGCCGTCTGATGCTTGCTCTCGACCCGATGCTTGAAGGCGGACTGCTCTGGACGCCGCTTGTCATCGTGCTGTTGAAGGTACTCGTCGTCTTCGTCGTGGGCCTCGTGGCGACGATGCTGATGGTCTGGTTCGAGCGCAAAGTCATCGCAGGTATGCAGAACCGCATCGGGCCGAACAAGGCGGGACCTTTCGGGCTCCTGCAGACGCTGGCGGACGGCATCAAACTGTTCTTCAAAGAAGATCTCCTGCCGCGCCGCTCCGACAGGTTTGTTTTTGCCCTCGCTCCGTTCCTCGCGTTCGTGCCAGCTTTCTTGTCGTTTGCAATCATTCCGCTCGGTGGCGACTTCCGCGATGGCAACGACGGCATCGTTACTTGGTTCGGTGTCGAGACTCGCGTGCAACTTGCCGACCCGCATGTCGGAGTGTTGTTCGCTCTCGCAATTTCTTCGATTGCCGTGTACGGCATCATGCTCGCTGGCTGGTCGAGCGGCTCGAAGTACCCGCTGCTCGGGTCGGTGCGTGCCTCGGCACAGATGGTGAGTTATGAAGCAGCCCTCGGTCTCTCGCTTGCCAGCGTGCTGCTGGTTGCCGGAACGCTCTCAACGAGCGGAATCGTCTCAGCGCAGTCTTCGCTCACCGACTGGCACCTGTTATCGACTGGCGTCGTGCCATTCATCATCTTCCTCATCGCCGCGACGGCCGAGCTCAACCGACCACCGTTCGACCTCGTCGAAGCCGAGCAGGAGTTGGTCGGCGGGTTCAACACCGAGTACTCCTCGATTCGATTCGCGCTCTTCTACCTGGCCGAGTTCATGAACACGGTCTCGATGTCGGCCCTCATCGTCACCCTGTTCTTCGGTGGACCGCAACCGATCTCGTTCAACGGTTTCACTCTCGACATCCCACTCATCCCCAACGGCCTTGAGGGCACGGTATGGCTGTTGCTCAAGGTTCTTGTCTTCCTCTACATATATGTCTGGTTCCGAGCCACGCTTCCTCGACTGCGTTACGACCAATTGATGGACCTCGGCTGGAAGGTACTCATCCCAGCTTCGCTCGGCTGGTTCTTGCTGCTCGCTGCGCAGCGCTTGGCTCGGGACGAAGGCTGGAACGTCTTTATCGCCACGGCAGTTTCTGTCGTCGTGCTTGGCGCGTGCTACGCACTGATGCTCGCCGCCTTTGCGACGAGCAACAAGACTCGTGAGTCGCAAGGAGCACAGTTCTAAATGGGTTACCTCGGCGGATTCCTCGTCACCATCAAGCAGCACGGCCGCAAGAACCGTGTGACCACGCAATACTCGGGGGGACGTCTCTTCAAGCGCAAGAAGCGCAAGGCCGAGACGATGGACGAGAAGATCGCCAAGCCCGAGCGACTCCACGGACGTCACGTACTGAACCGCTACGAAGACGGCATGGAGAAGTGCATCGGTTGCGAACTCTGCGCCGCAGTGTGTCCGGCGAAGTGCATCCATGTGCGCGGCGCCGACAACGACCCCGACAATCCGACGTCACCGGGCGAGCGCTTCGGCTGGATCTACGAGATCAACTACCTGCGCTGCATTCACTGTGACTTGTGCGTCGAGGCGTGCCCCACTGAAGCAATCACCGAGACCAAACTCTTCGAGTTCTCGTTCACCAACCGCAAAGACGCGATTTACACCAAGAACGAACTGCTCGTCGGGGACGACGGCAAGCCGAAGCACCTCCCGTGGGAAGACTGGCGACCTGGCGAAGACCAGAACACTTCCGCATGGATGCGCGCGACCGCCCCAGCTGGCGACGCGAACTTTGTCGGAGTCGTCTCGTGGGCGGGTGAACTCGGGTACGGAGTGCGCTCTGCGGAGGCCGAGCAGTCGGCAGCCGACGCACACCGTGCGACATCGACCGACAACGCAGGCAAGAAGCACTGATGGAACTCGTCGTCTTCGTCCTCGCGAGCCTGATGATGATTCTCGGGGCCCTGGGCGTCGTGACGCGCAAGAACCCTGTTCATGCGGCGCTCTCGCTCGTGCTCACGCTCTTTGGCGTCGCGGTGCACTTCGTCGCATTAGAGGCGTACTTCCTCGCTGCGGTGCAAATCATCGTCTACGCGGGTGCGATCGTCGTCTTGTTCTTGTTCGTCATCATGTTGCTCGGAGTCGACAAGGCAGAAGACATCGCTACCGAACCGCTCGTCACGCAGCGCTGGTTGGCAGCAGTCGCCGGGCTGGGGTTGCTCGGTCTTCTCGTCGTCGCGGTCTCCCGAGGTGCTGAGATCCTCACAACACGCTCCGAAGGCCTCGCCACCCAAACTGACAGCGCGACCGGTGACGCGAACATTCAGCAGCTTGCTCGTTCGGTGTTCGGCAACTACGTGGTCGCGTTTGAACTGACGTCAGCTCTGCTCGTCGTGGCCGTGGTCGGCACTGTCATGCTGGCGCGACGACGCCGCGCGGTGGGTGAGGTCTGATGCCGGCGCCAACGACACTTTCATATCTCGTCGTCGCAGCATTGTTGTTCGTCATCGGCACCATCGGCGTGATGGTGAGACGCAACCCGCTGATCATGTTCATGTGTATCGAACTGATGCTCAACGCCGTCAACCTCTCATTCGTCGCACTCGCCCGCGAACTCACCGACATCGGCGGGCAGTCGATCGTCTTCTTTGTCCTCGTGGTTGCCGCGGCAGAAGTCGTGGTCGGTCTCGGCATCGTCGTGGCAATCATGCGTAATCGCTCGACGCTCACCGCAGACGATCTCGCGGAGCTGAAGGGCTGAGCCATGCTCGACCTCGTTTGGCTGATTCCTGCTCTGCCGCTGGTCGGCGGATTGCTGCTGGTCATCTTCGGCGCCAAACTCGGCGAACCGCGGGCCGGCTGGTTGGCCACGCTTGCGACGGCTGCCTCGTTCGCGGTGACCGTGGCTGTGTACTTCGACATGCTCGGTCGCAGCGCCGAGGAGCGGTCGCACGTCGTCACGTTATTTCAGTGGATCCCGGTCGGAACGCTGCAGATTGACCTGGCGTTCCTCGCCGACCCGCTGAGCGTCACTATGGCACTCTTCGTCACGGGCATCGGCTCGCTCATCCACCTCTATGCGGTGGGATACATGCACGGCGACCCCAAGTTCTCGAAGTTCTTCCTCTATCTCAATCTGTTCGTCTTCTCGATGCTCATGCTGGTGCTCGGGGAGAACCTGCTCGTCACCTTCCTCGGCTGGGAGGGCGTGGGGGCGTGTTCGTACTTCCTTATCTCGTTCTGGCATACCCGCGACAGTGCGGCGGTTGCCGGTAAGAAAGCCTTCGTCACCAATCGCATCGGTGACTGGGGAGTGATGACCGCGATGTTCGTCGCGTTCTCCACAGTTGGCTCGGTGTCGTACGGCGCCATCAACGAAGCGGCTCACGAAGGAACCATCTCCAAAGCTGCGATCTCCGCCATCGCGATGCTTCTCTTCGTCGGTGCGTGCGGCAAGAGTGCGCAGCTTCCGCTCTACTTCTGGCTGCCCGACGCGATGGAAGGCCCGACACCGGTGTCGGCGCTCATCCACGCGGCAACGATGGTGACTGCCGGTGTCTTCCTCATGACACGAGTCGGGCCGGTGCTCGTCGAGTCGTACGGGTGGGTACCCGACACGGTCGCTGCGGTTGGCGCGGCCACGGCACTCTTTGCCGCCACGATCGCAGTCGCTCAGAACGACATCAAGCGAGTGCTCGCGTACTCGACGGTCTCGCAACTCGGCTTCATGTTCCTCGCCATCGGCTCCGGTGCATTCGTCGCAGCCATCTTCCACATGGTGACACACGCGTTCTTCAAAGCACTCCTCTTCTTGGGGTCTGGTTCCGTGATCCACGGCATGCACCATGAGCAAGACATGCGAAAGATGGGCGCTCTGCGAGTGGCGATGCCGGTCACTGCGTTCACGTTCATTATCGGTTGGCTTGCAATCGCCGGCGTGCCGCCCTTCGCCGGGTTCTGGTCAAAGGACGAGATCCTCTTGTACGTCTATGCAGACAATCGCTTCCTCTACGCGGTCGGCATGCTCACCGCGCTGCTCACCGCGTATTACATGACGCGACAGGTGTTCATGGTCTTTTTCGGCCAGGCACGCTGGCACGATGCGTCAGCCGACCACGGTGCTCACGGCGACTTCAAGCCGCATGAGAGCCCGCGTGTCATGTTGATACCGCTCGTCGTTCTTGCGGTGCTGTCTGTCGTCGGCGGGGGAATGCAGCTTCCGTTCAGCAAGAACCTGCATTTCCTCGAGCATTGGCTTGAGCCCGTCATCGAAGAATCCGAGCGCAAGATCAGCTCGACCTGGGCCTACGAGAACAAGTACGTGTTGCTCGGCGTCGCGGTCATCGTGGCACTCGCGGGTATCGCACTCTCGCTCGCGGTGTACGCAAAGCGTCGCCTGCCCGCAGTCGAACCTCGAGTGCTGGAGAACGCTTGGTACTACGACGCCACGGTTGCACGGCTCGTCGGTGGCCCTGGTAAGTCGGCGTTCGACGGCATCACGCGATTCGATGCCCGAGTCGTCGATGGCGCGGTGAATGGCGCTGGTGCGGTCGCCCGTCATCTCGGCGGTCTATTGCGCCAATCGCAGACCGGGTTCGTGCG
>Ga0214923_10002485_pt1 | contig 24436 bp, 34 predicted proteins | sample LL1510_MetaG_FD_177993 | JGI IMG/M metagenome (GOLD analysis project Ga0214923, IMG submission 177993) | Freshwater microbial communities from Lake Lanier, Atlanta, Georgia, United States - LL-1510 | ecosystem: Environmental > Aquatic > Freshwater > Lake | place: USA: Georgia | collected...
CTTGACCCGTGCAGAGATTGAAGCTCAGCTCAAGGACATGGAAGAAGCACCGTTCTAGGCTGCTCTGTGAAGGCTCGGGGGACTTATCCGGGACTCCGGATTTCTTAAACGACAGGTCATGTGCCCCAACTCTGTTTTGGCAAAATCAGTTGTTGACAGTGCCGAGGAGACAGCGTAATATAATAAGAACTGCCCAGGCAGTCTATTTAGAGGAAAAACAAAAATGACACGTTTTAGCGAAAACACCAAGACCTACAAACTGTTCAAGGCTCTGCACAGCGGCGAAGCCCTAACTCCTGCTGCTGCCCGCAACCGTTTCGGTATCAAGAACATTTCAGCAGAAGTCAGCCGCATTCGCCAAGCAGGCTATGCTGTATATGCCAATAGCCATAAAGCAGGCAACGGCGTTAAGGTAACTGAGTATGCCATGGGCAAGCCCAGCCGCAGGTTGGTTGCCGCAGGTTACCGTGCCATCCAACTAGGACTGGCATAAGGTTGCTCCAAAGTCCTTGGGCGGGGTAGTGTCCCCCAAGGCCACAGATCTTGCTCCGGTCTGTGCTGTTAGTGGGTAGGGCATGTCGGGAGACATTGCCCTACTTCCCCCTTGTAAAGACCCTAGACTTGACTGGGTTATCGATATTTGCTATACTTAGATCATGAGATACGTTATTGAAACTACCAAATGGGCCACGCCCACGCCCAATCATGTCTATGTCTGCGATGACAGTCTGCAGCACATGATTGCCTATGTGCCAGAAGGTTCGCGCACGGTAAAGAAGTTCTCACGGCCTATTCAGTTCGATCGCAGAGGACGCAGCTTTGAAGACTTACCAGACAGCGAGCCCGTCCAGCCTGATCCTGCTGTGATCACTCGCACCGGAAGCAAGGGCGAAGTCTACTACATCACTCAGGACCGGAGCCAGGGCTGGCGGGGTTGGTCGTGTACCTGTCCAGGGTTTACCTTCCGTGGCACCTGTAAGCATGTGGCAGAAATACAACAGGATCTCTACGGACGAGATCCCTATTAACCCTTAGGTTGACCAGGGTATTGATATTTGCTATACTGTGAACACACTGAAACAAAGGAGCTAAAGATGGGAATGTGGACTACACCAAACCAGGACTCACTGAACATTGTACTAAAGAAGTTCAGCGAGGCCGCACACCAAAGATATCATCACAGTCATGCTTATGAGGCTGGCTACCTACAGAGTGTTCTCATATACTATATGCAGCATCTTCCCGCAAGAAAGCAGAAGCAGTTGATTGCAGACATGGTAGAAGCCACTCGCCGGCAGGAGCAGGCTCTGATAGATCGAGCGCAGGAAACAGTCTAACCAACAGCGGGGTATTGGGTGTACCCCATCTAATTGATTTATAAAGGATATATTATGCCAAATTGGTGCTCAAACAATCTTACCCTTCGTCATAAAGATACTGAGAAACTCAACGCGGCCATAGCGGCCTTTGAAGATGGCAGGTTCCTGGAACACTTTGTGCCCTTGCCCAACGGTGAATGGGACTATGGTTTCTGTGTGAACAATTGGGGAACCAAATGGGACACTGGCGGAGAGAATTGTGTAGTCTCTGCCCTGGACAATAACACCTACGGTTTCAACTTTGACACGGCGTGGAGCCCACCCATCGAAGTCTATCGTGAGATGTGTGCTCAGGGCTTTGAACTGGAGGCTACCTACTACGAACCCGGTATGTGTTTTGTAGGTCGCGTCACAGGCGATCCTAGCTTTTTTGACGACGACTACACAGAGTATGGGGGCGCCACCGCAGACACCGTGCGCGACATCATTGGAGCAGAATTGGACGATGAATGGGGTATCAGCGAACAGATGGCTGAATGGGAAGACGAGAATCTAGATGAAGAAGTAGAACTACCACCCCACACAGACTGAGGAGATCATTATGAATGTTATTACGTGGATGGTGCTGCAGATTGCTACCAAACAGAAGCCTCATGTTGTGCTGCCCCTGCCCGTCACTAGGGTCATAATGGGCAAGAAGCAGACTGTATAGAAAAAAGCAAGCCCTGTCAACCACAGGGCTATTTCCCTGATGGTCATATAGATAATATAACGATGTCATGGCCGTTGTAAAAAAACAACAAATAACATTACACTTGCAATGGCTATTTGTTTTTGCTATAATGCAAGCATAGTAAACAAAACGGAGTAATAAATGGCAATTAAATTATTTGTAGCACAAGCCCTGGGGATTGGGGAACGCGAGGATGTTTTTTATAACATTGGCGTTTATCAGTCACGTGCCCTAGCACTCGTTGCGCTTGAGGAGCTTGCACAGGAACTGGACATGGACATTGAGCGTAATGTAGAGGAGTTTACGCTCAACGCATAAACAACAAATGACCCTGCACTTGACAGGGTCTTTGTTTTTTGCTATTATACGAGCATGGACACACAGGAGCACAAAATGGCAAGATTGAAAGACGTAATGGTAGATCTACAGAACGAGATATACCGCGCAGAACTCACACTGGAGCAGATAGCAGTCAAGTACGATGTTCCTATGGACTGGGTGGACACGGCCTTTGCTGAGGTCGTTGAGCAGGAATATGCAGACTATGACATGGGTGACGTTTTCCTTAACGAAGGCTACGAAGAGGACGAATAAGATGATGACCAGAGCGGAATGGCTTAAATGGATTGAGCAGACTTGGCAGGAGTGCCAGGAGCGAGCTTGGAAGGAGCAGGTATGAAATCCACGTACAAAGGTGCTGAATACTTTGTGATCAGCACCCTGGGTGACATGATCGAACTGGCACCCACAGCACACGGTGCAGGGTCTTTTATTGTTCATAAGGACTTTGTCATTGAGTGGGATCCCACTGACACAACCTACGAGCAAGAAGCAGGTAGCCGCTACAGATAAAGTGTGGCATGGACACAACAGGTTGACAGCCCCCTGAGTTTTTGCTATTATACGACTATGATGAACACACAGGAGCACAAGATGAGACAAGGGTTTTTGATAGCAGAAATCATAGACATCCTAGACCTTCTATCCCCTAGGGATCACGTGTTCGCCGCACAGATGATCAAGTTCTACGACCAGTTCAAGCGGCTCAGCGCCCGGCAAGAGGCTTGCCTGATTGAGATCCTACTCCGTGCTCCTACTCGGTGGACTGACAACGACGACTGCTACAGACCAGAAGCAGAAAGCCACCACAGATAAACTGTGGCATGGCTACAACAGGTTGACAGCCCCTAATCTTTTTGCTATTATACGAACATGACACGCACACACAGGAGCAGCACATGGGCTACCGAGTTTTGGGCAAGACCGCAGACCTATTCCAAGGCTTCGAGCAGCGCCGGGGCTTGGAGGGACCTTACATCTACTCAAACGGGCGAGTTCTTTACTACGACCCCCGGGCAGGGCAATACTGGGATCCAAAGACAGACTTCTACGTGGCTCACAGCGAAGTCCACGATCTCCAAAACGATTTGATAAAGGCCTTGGCACAATAGCCACAAAGGAGTAGACACTCTGTCAACCTCGTGCACGAACACACTGAAACACAAGGAGAACACAATGTTTGAACCCAATCCCGACAGAATGATCATGCTGGGGATCATGTCTGCAGCCCTGAGCTTGGCAGCTCTGATCTTGACAGGAGTCATACAGTGATCGCTATAGAAGGCCTGAGCAAAAAACAGCAGATCATAGCAGACTGTTTCTACTACAGGTGCCACACCCAACGTGATGTGGAAGCCGTACTCCATCACTACGGCAAGGACGCTCGCACAGTCTATGAGCTCTTGACCGCTGCCGCACTGGACAGCTACATGGAGACAGATTTGGCTCTAGAGCTGATTGACTACATCAAATCTAGATAGTATACTACAGACTGTAAATAACACTAAGGAGAACCAAATGGCACGTAAAGCCGCTACCAAAGCAAGCCCATCAACCAACATTCTAGAGTTTGATCAAGAAGCTATCAAGCTCAGAGAGCGTGAGGTAGCCAAAGAGACTGACGAGCAGATCCTTACCCGCTTGGACGAACGCTTCAAGATCCTTACCGAAATGACCAAGGCCGTCAAGCAGGGACATGTCACTGCCATGATCGTATCAGGTCCTCCAGGCGTGGGCAAATCCTACGGCGTTGAGGCTGTGCTACAGAAAGAAGGACTGTTTGACGCCATAGCCGAACGTAAACCCAAGTATGAAATCATCAAGGGCGCTATGAGTGCGATCGGGCTCTACAGTAAACTGTTTGAATACAGCAACAAGGACAATGTGATTGTGTTTGATGACTGCGACTCAGTGCTACTCGATGAGATCAGCTTGAACGTGCTCAAAGGTGCTCTGGACTCATCCGAACGCCGTTTCATAAGCTGGAACACAGACAGCCGACTGCTCAGATCAGAGGGAGTGCCTAACAGGTTTGAGTTCAAGGGTGCTGCTATCTTTATCACCAACATCAAGTTTGAACACGTTCGTTCAAAGAAACTTAGAGACCACCTCAATGCACTAGAATCACGCTGTCACTATATTGACCTGCAGATGGATACTACTCGCGAGAAACTGCTGCGTATCCGTCAGGTTATCAACGAGAACGAGATGCTGGCTCGCTATGAGTTTGATTCAGTGGTCAAACAGGAATTGATTGATTTTGTGGATGCCAACCGGGACAGGCTGAGAGAACTGAGCCTGCGCATGGTGCTCAAGCTGGCAGACCTTAAGCGGAGCTTTCCCCTAACTTGGCAGATGATGGCTCGTACGACCTGTATGAGACGCACATGATCACTCGTCTAGCACTGTGGCTGACCATGGGCATCTACTTGGATGCACTTGATCTGGGGTGGTGGTCAGTCACTATGATCATGCTGGTGGCCGTGGCCATAGACTATCTGGCTCGCATAGAAGGTCAGCAACAGGGCACCATGCAGGGCATAGCTAACTATATCTCAATGACCGAAAAACAGCAAACTGAAATACGTAAACTGGTGGAAAAATGGCAAAAACTGAATTGACCTGTGAGTGGATAGGAGAGGGTGAACTCTGCACAGAACCTGTGGTCTTGGGCAGATCCTACTGCGAGTGCCACCTATGGCGTGTGTACCAAAAGGGCACACAACTGGGTCGGCGACGGAAAGACCAGCGCACAGCCAACGATGTGTTCATGTGGCAGAGTCTTATGGATGAGGCTCTACAGGAACTGGAACTGGAGGGAGAGCTATGAAACAGGTAGGTATGCTCTTGCTGGCCCTAGTGATCACGGCCGTGGTCTTGCTGGCGCCTTTGGCTCTGCTGTGGGCAGTCAAACAGTGGCAGTTGATACTGGACGATCAACTGGACATACTGAGCTGGGAAGGTTACTTGACCGGCTTGGTCACGCTGTGTATCATATACGGCATGAGGCGCATCCCAATACCTGGTCAGTGAGGCTCCAGGGGCATAAGCTATAGCGTTACACAAGCTATAGCAATATGCATGCCAAATCTTCTCTCAAACCTCAAAACTCACCCTAAAAAACCCCAACTTAGACTAGATCACCAGGCCCCGAGATCTCAAGACCTTTGAGATTTTGCGCGGCCAATTTTTACCACTATATAGACCGGTCCAAAAACTTCTGACCCCTCACTAGACCAGTTTTAAAATTTTTTTTTGCTAGAAAATTTTGCCCTCTGCATAGACCTCACTGTGCAGCACAGCATGATTAAACTGTGGTATTCAGAGTTGAAATAGAATTCTAAGAGTTAAAGTCATTCAAAAAAGTGCTACCGATTTTCTGCGCTCCGCGCCGGGTTGGGCCGCTGCTAAATATCTTCATGCCCACAATAGTTTTAACACAAGGTTCAAATACAACTGCTACCACATTTCTATCCGGAGCTCAGGCTGTTCATTATGATGCTAAATTCAATTATCTACGTTTCGGTTTAATTAACAACATAACCTATCTCAGCAATCCCAGTTATGAAATTGCACATCGTATCAACTACACTCCCAGAGTAAAGGACTCAGCCGGACAAAACTATGCAGATCGTAGGGCCTTAATCAGTCTAACCACACAGACCTATGCGACCAGTGCCTATATTGACAGTATATTTTCAAGTCAGGGAGTCACAGCATTTAGCGCATTTTCAGGCGGTTTTACCACGGCCACCAATGGCACAGCAGTGACCAGTGCATTCGGTGTAGGCTCAGTGGTTGCAGCCCTTATTAAGACACGCAACATCATAGTACTAGGGCAGATCAGTGCCATACGCTATGTTAACAAAAACAGTGCTGGAGTACCCAGTGCAGGAACCTTTCGTTACTACATTAAGAGTTGGACCAAGGGTCCGGTCAGTGACCTGACCAGAACCTACACCACTGATGAAGACTGTGTGTTCATACCCCATACCATAGCATCCACTCTAATAGCCAAGGGAGCCTTGCCCATTAGGCCTAACCTCGTTATGACCATTACACCTCAGCTGTTGCCCAATGCCTACACCAATACACAGTATGTGAGCACACTCACAGTAAAAGGAGGTATAGGAAACTATTCTTGGAGTATTGAGGGGGATGGTCAATTGCCCAGCTCATTTATCACTACAACGAATGGCATCAATAACAGCAAATACACAATTTCTGGCACTACTCGTTCTACCACGGGCACCTTTGCCTTTACACTGTTGGTCACAGACAGCGACAGTCAAGGCCCGAATACCAAGAGTCAGGATTTTTTACTCACTCTTGAGGAAGAAAATCAAAACCCTGCCTACCTGGATCCCTATTTAGGTGGTTGGAGTTATGATCCGGCTGGGGGTGGTGGTGGTGAATGTTTCCCTGCAGGATCTATGGTCAGCTTGGCCAACGGTCTAGATAAACTCATAGAACAGGTACTAATAGGAGACCGTGTTCTGTCAGGCCTGGGCAGTATTGGTACAGTAAGTGCTCTGCGTAGAGTACGACTAGGCTCAAGAAAGGCCTATAGAATCAACAATAGGTTAGTTACCACAGGTGATCATCTGTTTAGAACACAGCAGGGATGGGCAGCGGTTCTGCCCAGTCTATACCATGATCTACGTTTTAACGTGCCCATGCAGGTCATGGGTCCGGATGGTTCAGTTACCTTATTGAGTAGTGCCATTGACCCCTGTCAAGTACACAAACTGGAAATTGGCACCCTAGTGCAGACCAAACATGGCTTAGAAGAGATACAATCAATTGAAGAACTAGACCTCGCTGCAGATCTTGAACTGTATTCGCTGGTTGTTCTTGATAGTCAAACCTTTGTGTGTGAAGGTTTTGTAGTGGATGGTGCACCTCAGATTCAACAGCAAGATCATGCGAGCACTATGGGATTACCCGCCCTTGCCCTATAAGGCCGTGGTTCCCTGGCCCTGTATTCAAACTCGGGGCAGTATAGACTGGCTTCAAAGTGTGGATCTAGTAGAATCCTGGCTAGAACACCATGTGGGTCCGCATTGGTCAGAGTGGACATGGAGCATGTGGAGTCTGCACAATCACTATCTCTGTGCGGTGAGTTTTAGGCGCGAATCTAACTGTAGTCTATTTTTACTGCGTTTCAGTCAAGGCTAAGACTCTGAGTAATCAAGTGTTCTACCTGATCCTGTAGTAGTTCTGTGAGTTTGTGATTGCGTAGATGTTTGTAGACTATGTTGGCTGTGGAGTACTCTCCTTGAGTTGAGGCCAAGCCCAGTTTACGATAGGATCGCAGCAGTTTCAATGTAGATTGGCTAAGATCCAGCTGTCTGCGTTCCAGCACAGCACTGAGTATGATTTCCCAGGCTGCGATTTCTGTTCTTACTGCCTCGGTGTCTATACGGGGGTTAACACGCTGCGGTCGATTGATCCAGCGATCCTGTTTGACACTGTAGAGTCCTTGACTTACACCTGGATGACCTTGATCTTCTACGTATAAGGTCACAGGTATACCATAGATAGTAACGGGTCGCTGCTGTTCATAGCGTAGACGTTTTACGTCAAACAGTTCTTCCAATTCTCTATCACAGTCTGTGTCTGCATAGTCTGTTATAATGTGCAGGTCCATATCACTGTGTGGACCATAGTTATAGTTCACCATAGAGCCTGTGATCACTATGTCTATGATGGGGAATTCAACTTCAGTGTATTTGACAAAGTCACGGGCTATACGCAGCAGCGCTCCTCGCACACTGTTTTTGAGTTTGCCCCTGGCTTCCCACAGTTTGGGGTTCAGTGTGGCCTGTGGTTCAAAGTCATAAGCTTGCATAGATAGATATTTATAGTGTAAATATCAATATGGAAAACAGTTATCTAGGCAAACTCATAGTGGCCAATCCCAGGAACCCCAAGGACAACCTTGAAAAAAGCGTCTTGATCGTGGTCACACACACAGCTAGAACCAGCATAGCACTACAGATAAACATGCCCCATGATAGCCTTACTCTAAGCAAGATCAGTGAAAACATAGGCATAGATCATGACGGAGATCAGCCCATATATTATGGCGGTACCGTAAATTCTCACAAGATTCACATCATACACAGTCTAGACTGGGCAGGTGTGAGCACGGTCAAACTCACAGATCAAATAGGCATAACCAATGATGTCAGTGTGCTCATGGCCATAAGCAGTGGTGAAGGCCCCCAACACTTTAAGGCCTGTAGTGGTTACTATCTCTGGGACAATGGCATGTTGGATCTGCAGATCGATCCTACAAGTGTAATCCCTGGTGGTGCTGCTGGCAATCACAGGTGGGGCACCCTAGATGCCACCATAGGAAATACATTTTTAACTGAACCACATCAGATGTGGCCCCTGTGTCTAGATCGGTTTCTAGCAGATCGTATCAGCGTGTATATGTGACTAGTCACGTTCCGGATTTAGATGTGACAACATATTTCTAATAGCTGGTGCTGTCTTTTGCGGAAGTTTGAGTTTGGTCGCACTTGATCCTTCTTTGGGATTGGCCACTCTCAGCATTTCTCCAGAATCAGGATCCGCTGTGCTCGCTGTGGATACCACACTGGTCCGTCGCAACATATTTGTCGTACTGCCGCGTTGCTGGGCCAAACTGTCTTGATCTTCTTCATTTAGATCTGTGATACGCAGAGTTTCCACATTGAATTCTAGGTCTACCTTTTGCCCCACGCCCGAACTTGAGCGTGTCTTCATAAACTGTATTTGATAGCGTCCCCGTTCTTTCATGGCTCTTGAGGTAAAGATACCTATCACATTGTCCGCAGTTTGAATCTTGCTCAGCCCTCCAGAAATATGACTGTGATCAAATTCAATTTCTTCTACGGCCGCACGATTAAGCTGGCTGGCTGTCACTGTGAGGCACTGTGTTTCCATGGCTAGGTTACGAATCTCTTCACTGACATATTTGTCTTTGACAAACAGATCGGAGGGCGATACCTTCACTGACAAAGGCATCATTAAATCGAGGTAATCTATTAACAAAACGTCTGGTTTTCGGCCTTTTTTGACCTGATATTCTTTCAAATATGACCTTAAATCGTTGCAATTTTTACCTGACGGCATATACTTGATCTGTATGCTTCCCGAACGTTTTTCCAGCATTTTTACCTTAAGTTCTACGTCATCTAGACTGCGAAAAATCTCTCTGGTTGATATGCCTGTGGTCATAGAATCCAGTCGCATGGCCACTAGATTTTCACTGAGTTCAAAAGTTAGATAGACCACATTAAGACCCATCATGGCCCAGTTTACGCCTAGATTGGCCAGGAATAGACTTTTACCTCCCCCCGATGCTGCGGCAAAGATATTGAGTTCTCCGCGATTAAATCCGCCATATAGTTTCTTGTCCACTGACGGCCAGCCTGTGCTGACCTGTCCGTTTGAGTTTTTAAGCAGTTCCAGTCTAGCTCTAGGATCTTGAAAATAGTCTGTGCCCATGTCTCTGTTCAAGCTGATCTGTATAGCGTCCTTGATCAGTTTTTCCACAGGATTGTATTCTCCAGTTTGCAGCAGTTCTGCGCTCTTAAGAATTGCCTGTTCCAAAGCCTTGTGTCTAGCAAAGCGTTCAAAGGTATCTATGAGCCAGTCATACATTTCACTGGGATATGTTTTAGTCTCAAGACATAGACCTGTGCTAGATTCTATAATCTTCACATCCGGCATGATCTTGTACTGATCCACAAAATTATCTATAAACTCTGCTGCGGATCGCAGACGTTGATCAAAATTGCTAGGATTAAAAATGTTCTGACAGCGAGCAAATGAATCTGCATCACTGAGAAACATTTCTAAGAACTGTAGCTGTTGTTCATAGCTGTAGTTAGTTTGAGGTTTCATATTCTATTTTTTTCTTAAGTAGTTGCTGTTTAATTGGATTAGTTTCTTTATAGTGCAGTATTGTTGCCAAGGTATAGAGTCTACCATATTGAGTGACCGCATCTGCTGTGTCCTTGATCTGTTCTGTCCATGGAGGCACACTCACTGACCAACCGTATTCTAGAGCATTGTCTATTAATTTAGCCCCTGCACGATCTCTATCAGGTACAACTATGACTTCACGATTCAAGCTCTGTATTCTTGAGGCCTGGGCAGAATTGCATTCATTGTTCAATATGGCCACACCGTCTATGGCTATGGCATCAAATGGGCCTTCTACCACTATCACATATTTTCTTCTGGCTGTCTGTGCATCAAGATTGAAAACATAGGATGGTTGACTATCTGAAATATATTTGGGCTTGCCTGCTGTGATTTTTCTTGCGGTATAACCTACTATTTTATCTTGATAGTAAAAAGGGATTACCACTCTATCTCTATAACCCGGTGCATCGCTTGCGTGCCAAGCATACCAATCTAGTTCAAAGCGTCTTGTTGCCAGATAAGCCACAATGTTGAACAATCTTTGTTCTTGTTCCGGATCATGTTTAATACTCAGCAGTTCTTTAAGATTTTGGCTATTTAAGGGCAATTGTTTTTGAATAAGATCAAAACTAAATTCACGTTTTGCACTGGGTTGATTATCTTTGACTTTGAGAGTATATAGGTTAAGTCTGCCTATATCATCTTGATTCATACCTAGATATTTGAATAAATCTTTGGTATTCTTACTGAGTAATTTACCCTGACTCCAACCTGCTTTGAAACCACAATTAAAGCAGTGATATTGAAATCCGTCATTGGCATTGAGCAATATACCACCGCGTTTTTTAGTATCTCTGCTTTCTCCTCTGTTTGAGCAGCAGGGAGCGTTGAAGCTGGTCCATCCACTGGGTGTAGATTTACGTTTAGTGGGTAAGACTGCTAGCAGTGCTGACTGAATTTCGTTCACACTGAAAGTTTAACTTCTGTATAAGATTTTGTCAAATGATCCGTAGTAGGCAGAATTGTCATTATCTGATTCTGCAGGTGCCGTGGCCGGCACAAACATAAACCTTGTGTAGGTAAATACACCATTCCAATTCACATAATCAATGCCTGTGTATTGGTCATATGTTCTAGTAGATATGGTTGTATATTTGCCAAAGCCTGCAGGTGTGTTAGAAAGTGTGCCCTGTATGTAGAGTGTTCCCCTATAGCCTGTGAGATAAACTGCGGCAGTGTGTAGCGCAGTGTTGCCGTTGTATTCCGGATAGGCATAGACGTTTCCACTCTTGTGTTCATAGAGATTGGTGTCGGGATTCATGCTTTTAGGAAAAGCTGTAATCGTTTGACTTGGTTGAAGAACAGGTTGAACATCATTGAGAACCTGTGCAGTGCCTGCCACACCATAGTAGGTATTGGCATAGGTGGGAGAATAGGTACCGTCTTGATTTTGAACCTTAATATTAAACCTATAGTTAGATTTGTCAAGGTCCAAGGTATCGTTCTCAGTCAAGGTCAATAGTGCCAGACCTCGTGTAGCAGTATTTGTTTCCAATATTTCTAAGGGTTTTTCAACAACCAGTTTGTTGGACATAGCATCTATTAGACTAAACACAAATGTATGAGTGCTTATAGCAATTCTTTTTTGATCACTATTTTTGAACTGGAACCTAATATCATTCCTAATACCTTTTTGAATGTGAAGTTCTCGTTGATACATAGACCTATAAGCTCCTATCACCATGGTGTCCAAATCTAGTGTAACATCCAGAATATTGGGATATAAATAGATTGGTATATTTTGCATAACAAATATTTATTTAGATGTCAGTTCATAGTTCTTTCCAAGAAAATTATCCTTTTATATCCTGTATCAGATCTAATGATGTAGAATATGTTGGAATTATCATTAATTTTGATAATTCAGTTGCCAGCATCTACGATATTGGAGGCCTACGCAATGATGAAGAAAGAACTAAATTTCTAGAACTTGGAGAGGTTTGGTGGTGGGAAAGTAATCGTAAAATACCTATTAACATTTTTCTCAAAAAAGAAATGCATATTTTTCGTACATTAATTAAAACATTTAACAGCAAAGATATTGAAGTTATTTTTGGTCCTATCACTAACCTAGGCGATATTGCCGAAAAACGCATAAAACGCAAATCAATACAGTTAGTTAGAATTCCTAAGAATATTCATGGCTGATGCTGTCGCAGATCAAATTCATCTGAACTACAATAAGACTGGCATAGGCTATAGCATGTGATTTTTTAAAATAGAATTCATTGTTATCTGGTTTCTTCCATATTTCGTTCATCACTGTAGTCCAATCTTTCCCAATCAGATAACGTTTCGCGGGGCGTATCATGGCCAAAACTGCCGCTAGTTGGGCTACAGTCTTTGGCATCATTTCTCTTAAGATCGAACCATGTCCGTTGACGTGAAATAGCAAATTGACGAAATCGTCCTGTTCCAGTAGTTCCCATAGCGGCTCCTTGTTCATTAAATCAACAAGATGTTCTTCACTAAGAATGTGTTTATACACACTGACATTTAGTAAATCTATCTTAAAATAACCACGATGCTCTGCCTGTTTATAGTCTATATTGGCAGTCATAGTTATCGGGTTATAGGGTATTTGTTGGCAATATACGCCTGTATTATGACGTTTTAATTGTGTGTTATCGTCTATGGCAGCAGGGATATACTGTATCACCTTCAGTATATGTGATCTATCTGCAAAGTCGATATCGATATCAGGCATGATCTGTTAGTTGACTGTCACCAGGCAAAATTCTATAATTATCTTCTTCGCTATCCGGTGTTGATACTTCAATAATTGTACCTTCTTCTAGACAGATAACCTGATGTGGAAATAATGGAGGATTATGCCAAGTGTCACCAACTGATAAGATTTTTTCGTGCAGCACAGCAGTAACAGTATCTATGTATTTTAAAATAAATTTTCCTTCTAACACATACCATGTTTCATCTTTTTGGGCATGGAAATGCATACTGAATTTTGCGTCTTTGTTGAACTTTAGGAATTTACCACAGTATTTGTCGTTGGTGCACCAAATTAGCTCATGTCCCCATTTTTTTGGTCTCATACCTTGGTATCGCGTTAACTTAGTGTTTTGCATTCTGTATCTCTTCTAAAGTTGGAGCGTAGTTACCTCTACGCTGTGCTGTTATTCCTGCAGCCTGGTTAGCAAATACTATACTTTCTTCTAATTTTCCTGTCAATAGAAAACTATATGTTAAGGCTGATAAGAAGGTATCTCCGCAGCCACAAACATCTGTTACTGCTACTGGTTTGGTCGGTATTACCCTTTCTTGATCTAATTTCTTTAACATGGCTCCTTCACTGCCTTTGGTTACTATTAGGTAATCGGGAATAGATGAACATTGATTGTATTCGTGTTCGTTAATTTTTATCATTACATGGTCCGCATTAAATCTCCTAAGGTCCGTTTTTTTTGTATCAATAAAAATTGGACATTTAAATTTTAAAATACAATGTTCAATATGTTCATAGGATAAGAATCCTTTGTTATAATCTGAAATTACTAGAGCATCATAATTTGTAGAATAATAGGTTTGATGCCACGGCACTGTTACAGGTTCGTTGTCTACTCTCAATAACTGTTGTCCAGATTTTTTGTCTATGTATCTGGTTTTAGTAATTAATGATGTGTTGGTTATAAAATCTACAAATAGCCCAAATCTTTCTAAATTTAATTTTACATTTGCAGCCATACCTGGTAGACGTGTTTCGTCGATATTTTTTAACACAGGTACAGGAGCTTCTGGACTGAGTCTGTCAACAGATCCAGTCATATACACATCTATACAACTATCCCCTATCAATAATACGTTGAATAACATTTGTGGTTGAGTATTTTTCTAGTCTATCAAAGAATTCAATTTTTTTACAGAATTCTCTACCTATTATTGGTTTATCTTTATAATCTGATCCTTTGATCATTAGATCTGGTTGGATATTTTTTAACAGATCACGAAGCTCCTCATCGGTATCAAATATATCTACTCTATCTATGCTTTTTAATTCAAACAGTAAAGTTGAACGTTCATATTCCGTATGTATTGGTCTTTGGTATCCTTTAAGTTCTCTTATGCGCCTATCACTGTCAATCAATACATGAACATAAGAATTTACAAATGATCTAGCATGTCTAAATAATCTAATATGACCAAGATGTAATATGTCAAATGTTCCATTAATGGCTATTTTCATAACTGGTAATGTAGGCTTAATCGTGTTGTATCTGCACAGGTGTATCTTTGATACTGTTTTTTTACATTCTCTGGCATTGGTATGTATTCGATGACTGCTTCATACTTATCGGCAATTTCTCTAGCAACCTGTTCAAATGATTGTGTCTTTCCAGTGCCTACATTCCATATACCCGATTCTTTTACTGTAAAGAATTTTTTATGTATATCAATTAGCTTATCAACGTGAATAAAGTCTCTATGAAAGTTTTCAGATCCTTCAAATAATCGAATTACACCTGTTTCTTTGGCCTGCTTTTCAAATTTGTAAAATGGGCTGGCCTGCGAACCTTTATGATCTTCACCCGGACCGTAGACATTAAAATATCTAAAACCTTGAACTACAATATCTCTATACTGTTGACCAGCTGAAACTCTATCGAAAAGATACTTGCTCCAAGCATAGGGACTTTGGGGACTAATTGGACCATCCTCTCTAAATTCTTCTAGCTGGCCATACACACTGGCTGAACTGGCATACTGTAGATTAACCTTGGCCATTTGACAGGCTACCAACAGCATACAGGTAAAGTCATAATTTTGTTTAAGTATTTTTTCTACATCTGTCTCTGTAGTCGATGAAATGGCTCCTAGATGTATACACCAATCTAATCCTTCAAAGTCCGGTAAAGGTTGACCCCAATTATAAAGAACTAGGTCATGTTCGTGCTTCAGAGCATTCAGCATATTTTGCCCAATGAAACCTTTATAACCTGTAAGCAATATTTTCATAGTTCACCGGATCCTGCTAACTTTAAAATTAAACTATATTGTTCAAATACTTTTTGAACTGCTGGATATTTTCTTGCTAAAAATTTTTCACGTTCTTTTTGTTCCATCATCGTTTCAAACATTCCATAGTGTCCATGTGATTTCATATGATTGAATACCTGCTCTTCAAAATCTGCAATACGGTTCAATTCACTTTCTGAGATTTCCAAGGTATACAACGTTTCTGTGTCATGAAAGATTTCTTGGTTAACTCTGTTATAATTTGTCGAATCTTGGAAATAGTTATTCACATTAATTTTGGTTACCCGTGAAGCACGTTTGTTGGTATCTAATAGTTTTATCTGATGTCTATTACAAAAAGTTTTGATGTTATTATTCAATTCCTACTTCCTTACATATTTCTTTTACCAGAGCAACATCTGCCGGAGATTTTTTAAATGTATTTTTCCAATATGCTAGATCAAATGCAGGAGATATAATTTCTAATTGTTCGTCGCTCATGTTACTTACCATACCATATCCCGACTTGGTATTCAGTATGACCCAGGGACTTATTTTACCATTTCTGATATCTTGTGTAGCTCGATTTAAGCTAACATAGAGAAAATAATGTGCGAACTGTGCTGACTTTTCTTCTGCCCATTCCATCATGGTTTGCAGTGTTCTTTGCACAGCAGATTCTACTGGCTCGGTTTTTATTGTTTCATAGAGATAGGTTTCATACAGTTTATCTCTGCACCAGTCATCTAATTTAACGCCACTTTTTATTACCCAATCTACGAATTTTTCTGGATATAACGGATTTACATTATTAAGAAAACTACCAAATTTAACAAATGCGTTATAGTATGAACTGTCTGCAAATTCATCATAGGTCTTTGGTTTTTTGGCACGTTGAGTGATTTGCCAAAAACGATTAAAGGCCATAAAACCGGCCTGAACACGTTTTTCAGTTTCCTGTAAGGCTCGGCGTTTGCGTTCGCACATATGGGAAAATAAAGTTCGAGAGAGGGAGAATTTTTTAGAACAAAATTGACAAATATGCGGTTGTTCTAATAATTCAATTTTAGCCATACTATACCATGTTAATAGAAAACAAATATACCACTTATTTTAATAACATTTATTCATATTCTTTACGTTGTTTTCTGTCAAATCCCATTTTATCAAAAAGTTCTTCACAATCTTGTTTGGTCATCATACTGGCCTGAAGTTTTATTTCACTCATTTTACGAGCAGGATAGATTTCTGCAAGAAGTTTTTCAATTTTGTTGGCTTTAGATTTTTTTCCTGAAGCCAGATACGGATGATAACAATTAATACCAACTCCTGTAGCGGCAAATAATTTCCACAATAATTCTTTATGGCATTTGCTCAAATCCCAATGATGTTTATTTACATGTTCATTTGTAGTTTCAATAAACCACTCTTCAATATCTCGATCTTGGGTGGTTACATTTGAGCTATATCTCATAAGAATAAAAGGACTAAATGATTTTTTTTCTTCGTCTGTGAGAGTAGAATAAAAATTGTAATTTTTTGTATCTACAGCTTTTAGAGTACTTTTTATATCTAAAAATTTTGAAGACATTATTTTTTGCCCAATTGATATAGTATTATACACTGTTCTAATGCACGTTTCAAGGTTTCATTGGTCTCTGCGGCCAAACGTATTTCATGCCATAGTTTGGTATCCTTTAATTCTTTTTCCATAGACAATTTTCGAAGACTCTTTCCAACTAGAAATCTTTCCTTTGATCCAGGATATCTTCCATAGACAGTTTCTCCTCCATCTGGGGATTCATATATGATTGATTGATTTGTTTCAAGTATTTCCATATTACCAACATCTAGTATAATCTACAATTTCACTTTGCCTAGTAACTTCCTTAACAAAGTAAGCACACAAGGGTTTTGGGCCTTGCTGTAAAGGTGTGCATAATAACTGACCTGTTCTCATTTTAGGAAAGTACCATTTGACGTCGTGGTAAACATCAATAATATCAATGTCGTGAAACTCTGGTCTAAAACTACTCAAAGGGTTAAAGCAAAAAGTTTTAAACCCTCTGTCGTTCAAGCTGGTTAATGGTAGCACTTCCATTTCAGGGCCTTCTGGATCGCCTACAATAGTACACCAATCTAAAGGCATGGTAACTTCGTGCGTGCCTATTTTCAATACCACAGCAGGTCCTGTAAAGCTTTCTAAAAATATCAACGGAACAAAAAAATAGTCCGGGTTAGAATTATCACTATTGTCTAGTACTGCAAATCTAAGATCTTCGTCTATCTCTTCAGGAAGATCATTTAGTGAAAACATTTGATCATTTAAAGTTAAAATTTGCATTATTGATATTTTACCTTTTGTAATTCAAAGGGATATAAGGCTTCTTTATAAAATTTCTTTCGTTCTGTGAGGTGTCTCTTTGCATATTTTGTGGAAGCTGTAAGATCCCAAATTTGTACGAAGTCTTTATCTTGAGCTCGTCTAATACCTCTGCCAATTGATTGTATAACCCTAATAAAGCTTTTTCCGGGCTCCAAAAGAACCAAATTAAAAATACGAGGGATATTAATACCCACAGCGGCCACACCATAAGTCGCCACAATAATCTTGTTATCAGCAATCTGAATTTCATCATATTCTTCTTTACGATCTTTGCTTTTTACTCTCCCGGATATAAACACTGCATCTGTAAGATTTTTCGTTAGAAATTCTCCGCTTTCTATTCTATCAACCAATACAAGCGTGTTACCGGATTTAGATATACTCTGTACTGTATTAGCAATATATGCCATTCTATCCGAATCGGTTACAAGAAATTTAAGTTCTTCGGCATAGCTGCCAAATTCTTTCCACTCTGCTGTTTGAACAATATTTACATGACATTGTGCTAGAACACCTTTTTCTTGCAACTCGTGTGCCGCTACTCTATGAACAACTTCTCCTAGACTGGCACGCAGACTTTGGAACTCAAAATCCTCTTTGGGCACAGTTCCTGTTAGTCCCCAACGTATAGGGGCATGATTAAAATTATGTGTCAATAGTTTTTTAAGAACTTCGGCCTTGGCCATATGAACCTCATCTACCATGACACATCTTACACCTTCAAGTAATTCTGCCAACGTAGTGATTTCGTCATTTTCTTGGCGGTTTTTTGATTTTTTGTCTAAAATATTCAAACTTTGCCAAGTGCATATAGTGTGTGTTTTTCCTAATTCTTTTCGATCACCATAGTAAACACCCACATCTAATTCTACATTAATAAAGTCTTCTTCCGTTTGTTCTACTAAACTTTTGTTAGGTACAATAATCACAGTTTTTCCGTATTTTTCACAGATTTTTGCCAAAGTTGCAGTGGTTATGGTTTTTCCAAAACCAGTGGCAATTTCCTGTATACACTGTGGATTTGACAAAAACTTATTGATTACTTCGACTTGATCGTCACGTAGTCTAATAGGATTACCTTCAAACCTGTGTCCTTTAGGCCATGATTTTCCATCCCAAAAATCACCGGAAATCTCATCAAATTTTAGGTCAAATGCAGACCTATGATCTTCTAGTTCAATGTAGTAATTTTTACTTTCTAAAAATTCTAGAACCTGAGGCAACATACTAAGATATGTAGTTCCACCAAGGCCAAAAAAACTCACAGACCCATCCCATCTACCCAGTTTATATGATGGTCTATACCTAGCAGTAGGGTCTTCGTACTTGAATTTTTTGACCAGAGACTTTCTTGTGTCAAGATCTAGATTTTCTATCTTGACATTGACTTCGTCTTTGATTACAATTTTACAGGATGCCAAGTTCTAAATTTCCTTGATTAGATTTTTCTAGAAAAAATATCACATTTTCATGTTTTGTCACAAAATTTTTCATATTGTAATGAACATTACCTTGACCTAAATTTATTATACATTGAAAATGTATATTCTGTTTCAATATAGGTTTAGGAACCTTAGTGCTTATTATAACAACCTTTGTCTGGTCAGTCAATGGATTGTTTAGATTATTGTTTTTAATAAAATCATTGAAATTTTTGTCAGTTTCATTGGGTAGCCTAAACATTACACTAATTTGTTCATTTGCTACAGCTATGCTTTTACAAAACTCGTGAGTCTCGACTAATTTTTTCATTTCACTTCCGCCAGGAATGATAAACAGGGTAGGTTGCATGTTTAAAACTATGTCCCTAAGTTCAGACATTTGGTGATTTTGAGAATCAACCTCTATTGGCAGCGATGGATCTTGTCTTAAAAAGGCCTTTACTGGGTCTGGGATACTATGACTGTGGAATAATTTTTCAAAATTTTCATGCCATACATTAATACCCATTTTTCTAGCTTCAAACATCGCCGTAAGATCATTGTCTGCTTTAATTTTAGGCAAATTTTTTGGAGAATTTTTTACAAAATACTCGTTGTTATGATTTTTACACAAAATTGGTATATATGATGCGAAATTTTCCTGAATTGTTAGGAGTTGTTTTATTAAATCATCTAATTCTTCCGACTTTTCTATTTTTCCCTCGACAAATGTTTCTGAAACAAACTGTAAATAGTGTTCGTTTAATGGTAGGAACCAGCATTTTTCCTCTGCATCCCATAAAGGAACCATTTCTTGGGTTTTTCTTTCTCTAATTTTTCTAATTATGGTTTCATTGTAGGGAAAAAAACATTTTATTGTAATTCCGTAGCGCGAATGTTTAGTAATTGACAGTCTTGTTACATTTTCTATCACTCGTAAAGGCTTGCTAAAGGTGGGATTAGTTAAAAAAGACTCAATTTCCGTTTGACAAATGCTTTTTAAACCTAATTTGTATTTTTTCAAAATTTTAACTGCAAGATTAGCCTGTTTTTCTGTGAAAGCTAAATTTTTGTTAATCTGTTCTGAAAAACTATGTAGAACAGCAGCATCATAGATGTTCAGTAATGAATAACCTTTATAGATTAGCATTAGAATAAGTTTTTCTATGGTCATAGAGTAATATCTTCCAGGCCAGCAGCTCGTAATTTTATAATATTACTGAGTTGCCACTGTTTTATGTCCAAGGCCTTGATAATTCCTAGCCATTGATTACGTAACATGGCAAATTCGTTTATAATGATCTCCATGTCCACTACATCTTGTTCACCATCCACATATTTTTCCACATCTCTGGAGCTTAGAGCACGTTGATAGTTCTCTAAATACTTTCGAAATGTTTTTGACCTAGTCTTTCTTAATTCTATATTAAGATATTCAAGAATAGCTTCTATTTCTTGAAGTTGATTAAATCTATGCTCTACTATACCAGGTAAAGAAGCAGAAGATTTCTCCACGTTACCGCGAATTTTAACTTCTGCTTTGGCTGAATCGAGTTCTGTGTAGTAGTGATTAATACAATTAGGAAGATGAGCTAGGTCTTTACTGACTCTTAAATACCAAGTCATTAATAGTCCTCGTCATCTCCTTCGTGCCAATCCTCATAGTTTTCATCATCTTCTTCAGACTCATCATCGCTGTCTAATACAAGGTCAATTGCTTCGTCGAGGTGTGGATCATAGCCCTTTAGACTTTCTAATACGCTGTCATCTACATCATGTCCTTGAAGAAATTCAACAAATTGACTGGCTGCTGTCTGTCTAGTTTTCTCCGGAATATAATCTCTAAAAGTTTCCCATACTTCTATAATAAGTTCTTCGTTCATTATTCTTCCTCTGATTGTTCAGGTTCAATAGCCGCAACAGGTAATTGAGTATTATCCCATTCTGCCATAATTAACATCAGTTTATCTTCTGTCCAGTTTTTACGAAATTCTGCTGCAATCTCACCTGTCTTCTTACTTATATATTGTAGCTTATTTCCGCTTTTTGTCAATATCCCCATCTTTTCAAACATATCTACAAGACCAGAAGTTGGACTCATACCAGTTGAATAGGGAATTTTAACCTGTACAGTTTCAAAAGGTTTTGCATAACGAGTTTTCATAATCTTGCAGGCAGAACGAATCCCTAAAACATCAGTCACCTTGTTGCCATCTTGATCCTCTTTTAGTTTGAGTTTCTTCATAGCAACCACAATCGATGACGCATAAATGAAGCCTTGCCCCCCACTTATTTTGTCATCTGGATCAAACATGTCTTGACTGGCATAGGTATGATTTGTACAGACTAGGCCAACATTATAGGTACCAAACATGTTAACACAGTTACGGACCAATGCTGTAAGTGCCTTGGGTTTACGTCCCATGTCACCTTTTAAATCACCTGCTTCAAATTGGTTAATATCTGTAGGTGTCATTAGCATGCCTAGACTATCAATAACGAAAAGAACCTTAGGCCTCTCTTCCATGGCTTTGTATTCTTTCATAAACTCATTAATAGTTTTGGCCACATCATCAATCATGGCCACGCTAAGTTTAAGCAGTTTTGTTTCGTCCGTGTCTACGCCCAATGCCTTAAGCCAGTCTTCGTCTAGAGCATTTTCTGTGTCTATAAGAATACAATAAATTCCCTGTGATTGAGCGTGTCTAATTATGTTACCCGAACAAATATAACTTTTACCTGCACCACTTTCACCTGCAAACACAGTTACCTTACCGAGAGGAACCCCCTTAAAGAAGTCCCCTGAAATAAGATAGTTTAAGGCGTAATTGCCTGTAGAGATCCAATCAGTAGGATCATTAAAGCCAATACCTAAACCATCAATGGATTTAGTGATTGACTTTCTAAATTTAGAAATGTCAAACGCCTTACCCATATTAGTTGTCCTTTTCTAATTCTGTAGCTTCTTTTACCAATGCCGATAATTGATCGAGTTCGTATACCATAAGTCTAACAGTTTTGTAATCGCCGGCACTGTCTAGTCCACTTATTTCAAACATATATCCATTATCATACATGTTTACAGTGAATGAATCATTTACTTTGGCAAGTTTATCGCCAATCTTAGAGATTGTTTTTTTACCCATAGCAATCTCCTATTAAGACTGTTGACGCTTGCGAATCATTGCAATAATGTCTGCCGCACGTTGGCTAACATCACCGCCTGCTGATTCAGCTTTATCTGACTTACTGTCTGGTTCAAATGGAGGATCTACTTCCGTATCATCCTCTACCTGTTTAGCCATAATTTTGGGACTAGCTAATTTGGCAGTTGATTCACTACCCCCCATACCTACTGGTTTATAGTATTGACTCCAACGTTCCATGTCAAATGCTTCACCATCTACTGATGCTTCAAACATTTCTTTTATAACCTTAAGTTCAACTTCCCCCGGTTTTCTAGGCAGAAAATCTTTTAGATTGAACAGTCCGTATTGTTCAATTGCTGCTTTTTCTTCTGCACTTAGGGCACGTTCTCTACGGGCCCAGTTACTGGTAGAATAATCTGCATAACCACCCTTGCTGGTTTTGGCAATTTTAAAATCAAGACCACGAACAAAATCAGTGGGCAGCTCCTCAATTTCTGAATCCATTAGAGCATTCTTAACAATGTTAAAAATTTGGCTACCGATGATGAACCTTCGGATAGGATTTTCTGGAGTCTTATCTTCTGACAATTTGCTGTCAACTACAAAGCCTTGGAACAGATAAGATTTTTTCTTCCAATACTTACGACCCATTTCTTCTAGTGACTTATCCTTAAACCAAGGACGAACTTCTGTAAGTACTGGACAGGTCTCCCCCCACATCTCCATGCAAGGAACTTGAACTTGAGTTGGTTTTGAATTAGTTTCACCTTTTACACCAGCAAAAGGCAATTTAATCATTGCTCTTTCAAGCCAGAAAAAAGTATTTGATGTATCGCCGTCTGGAAGGAATCTAACGGTTGCTGTAGTGCCTTCTGCGATATTCCAATGTGGATAAATTTGGTTATCGCCGGAACTGATTTGGGTTTGTGCGCTTGCTTGAAGCTTTGCTCGAATTTCTGCTAAAGTTGCCATAATGTATTCTCCTTAATAATGTGCCTTTAGTTTGTGCCACTTCTCGTTAGCCAACTGACTAGAAAGAAAGAGTGCGTATATATTAATATACGCACTTTTATTTAGTATGTCAACTCTATTTATAGGTTAAAATACGGTTATTTTGCCAGTTTTATTTCAATAGAAACTATTAATTCTACCTGGACAATTTTTATTACAGAAAGATTTCTCATCTGGGCTTTTGATCTCTTGATAAAAATATTTTTTAAAGAGATCATGTTCTATAATTTCATCTATATAAAAATCATTTAATGATAGTAGAGGTAGATCTTTAATTCTGTCTATTCTATTAAATGGATCTATAGCTGTCCAGCAACAAGGCCAAACTGTGCCATCTGCCATTATTTGGAGTTGTTTGTATCTTGTCCAAAAGCAATCTTTATCTGTATTTAGATCGTTTATAAAAGGAAAATTACTTTCATCAAAGTCCATTCTCTTATAGATTAAAAAATCTTTTTTATTAAGTTTAGATAAAGATTCAAAATCGCCATATGAATTAATTATGTTAAATGTTTGAAAGCCATATTGTTTAGCGAGATGTCTTGCTTTTATGATATCATTTTTATTTTCTTCAAATGAAATGATTTGCCATCCTGCTATCCCTCCTGAATTTATAAAAGTTGATGCATTTTCCAAAACATTTTCAAACTTTGTATTAATTCTATGTTTAGAGTGGGATGCGTTTGTTGCACCATCTAAAGCAAACATGACTCTATGATTTTTAAATTCTTGTAAAATTTTTGATAATTGAATCCAATAATCCTTAGATCTAATACTACCATTCGTACATATCTGTATGTTAAGTGATCTTGGTAAAATATCGATAAATTCTATTGAATTTGGATGGCATATAAAATCACCATAATTACCATTGAATCTAATAATTTCTAATTTTTCCAGATTTCTGGGTCTTAAAATTTTTAACCAAAGACCCATATCCATATGGAAATAGTTATCTATTAGTTTTCTTGCACACCCCGGACATTTGGCATTACATACTGAAGTTATCTCTATTCGCCATTGTTTTATATCTTGCCAAATTATTTTTTAACTCCACACAGTTCAAGAATTCTATCCATTTCTTCTTTAACGGGATTCATCTTTTCAGTTTCTCTACGTGCCTT